>Ga0256913_10000620_pt1 | contig 18456 bp, 11 predicted proteins | sample Axial_MatmetaG_FD_185970 | JGI IMG/M metagenome (GOLD analysis project Ga0256913, IMG submission 185970) | Deep-sea worm associated microbial mat communities from Axial Seamount, Juan de Fuca Ridge, Pacific Ocean - Axial_Mat | ecosystem: Environmental > Aquatic > Marine > Oceanic > Microbial... | reverse complement strand
CTCTATTTCTGAAAGACCTTTACGATATATTTCAGCTGCCTTTTGCCATACTTTTGTTCTGACTATCGCAGGAGATAAGCCTGAAGGCTTCAGGTCTTCTCCCGGTACTTTTATGGCATTGATGATTCCAGATGAAACAACAGTACCTATCCCTCCTTGTATCCCTGAAGATACACCTACCGCTAATGCATCGCTTGCCGTTAATGAGAATGCTGATGTAGCCGCCGTGGCTGCTGCAGGAAGTGCAAAGGCTGCCAATAATCCTATTCCAATACCTGCCGCTAAACTAACACCTATGGTAATCCACTCATTTTGGTTTTTTGCCTCTTTCCCTGCCCTTGCTATTGCTTTTGAATATCTGTTGTAGGCAAAAGAATATTTGTTCACTTCAATTAAATATTTGTTTTTAACAGCATCCCCCAGATTTCTTGATGCAAGAGAATAAGCCGTTGACAATAAATACATTTGATTAAAATCCTTAGAACATAACTTCATCCTGATATCTTCATTCATAAAACGATCATTCTCTGGAAGGTTTTTAAGATTATCTGCATTTTCATCTTCAACTTTCTGAACTTTGGGAACTGTTTTAGAAGTGTGTGCATTATTTCCCCCCTGCTGTATCGTATGTGTCAATTCATGTGCAAGCAACAGCTTTCCCTGTGTTGTAGCGGGTTGATATTTCCCCTCATTGAAATAGATATCACTTCCTTTAGTGAATGCCTGGGCTCCCATCTGCTTACTCATTTGCACTGCATCCGAACCGATATGAATATTTACGTCACTGAAATCGGCTCCGAAACCAGATTCCATTTCAGCTTTAGTGGCAGGCTCCATTTTACTACCACCTCCGGATAGACCACTCAAAGCAGCTTCAACCGGAGCGGCATGTGATACATTATCATTTTGTTTCATCTGCAACTCCTCTTCTTCTTCCTCTTGCCGTTGAACAGTAGCGTCTAAAAGTTTTGGTTGTAATTCTTCTTCCTCCTCTTCCTGCATCTGAACTATCGGAGTAATGCCTTCTGCCAAAGGTTTCTCCTGAATGCTTTGTTGCTGTTTTTGCGGTACAGGGGCAAAAAATGGCCGGCTCTCCTGCCGGGAGCCATTTACAACCTGGTCTGCTACCCTGTCAGCTTCCTGCTCATACTTATCTCCCGGCTGTCCTACTTTCAATTTTGGCTGTGGCGCAATAAATCCGGCACCAGGCTTAAAAAACGGAGAGTTACCGTTTTTTGTACTTTTCTGTTTCTCTGTTCTTGTTTTCATCACTTTACCTTTTACCATTCTACAGTTATCAGCTCCTTCTTCCAGGGAAATTTCACCAACGAAATATTCCAGTTCAGCTTTTCGAGAAGCACGTCCTGCGCTTTACGCTCAACGATCAACTTATACCCTTTGGGCTGCTCAATTAGTTTTCCGTCACGGGAAATGAACATCTGACGCAATCCGCCGGGAGAGGTATTTTTCAGTGCCGGCCAATGTCTTACAGCCTCCTGCATCATTACTTCAACCTCATCTTTTATTTTTTTAGTCAGAAGGCTTTCTGTGTTTACAGGCCATTTCAGAGGTACATTGCAAATGAATTTTTCCAGCAAAAGATCACCCTCAAAAAAATCCTCACTGCCTGTTGCAATGTAATGAAGTGTCTGAACGGCGATATCAGTCTTGCTTTTCAGTATCATTTTCATGTCATCGAGGTAACCAAGAGTGCCGAAAAGCTGACCAAAGAACGGGTGCAGCAGTATCAGGCCTGCATTAACAACAAATACTTCCTGAACATCCGTTTCATCGAAAAAGTTTTCCGAAATATCAAATTCCTCTTTTGAAAGAATTTCTAAGGCTATGTCAGCAGCACCTTTCATTTGTATCAAATCTTCTTCCTCCTTTTTTAACTCATTCTCTTTAACATACTCCTTCTGTCTTTCTTTTGATTGAATAGATTGGATATTTTTAGTTAATTTTATCACATCAGCCTCTTTTTCCTGGATCTCTATTTCTTTTTTAATTAATGCTATCACATCAGCCTCTTCTTCCATTAGTTCTACCGGTAAAACTGATCTTAGCATCTTTAAAAATCTCCTGACTTTAATCTCATCAATTTTACCGGAAATGCTTCTTAATGCATTGACAACCGTTTTAAGGGCTGCAGAAACCTGCTTCCCTGTTTTTAATGTCAATACCTCAAACAAAGCCGTTTTAAATGTCAGATCAGTTTCTTCAAAAAAAGAAAACAAAACATCATCATACTCTTTAAATATCCGCTCTTTTCGGATCAAAAACGAAACGACCGCTCTCGCAGGCATAAAACTCAAAAAACGAAATCTTATCTTTGCATTCTTATTCACAAGCCTACTTATACGGGTGACAAACTCATCATTATCAACACTTTTACCCCAATTATCTGAAGCGACAAAATCAAGCAATGCCTCTTTTTTTCCAAACCATGGCAAATACCCGTTTTCAAGGAAAAACAGAAATGATATCTCTAAATCTTTTAACAATAAAATATGTTTTCCTTGCTGCGTTGCAACTGAATCAGGTAATACCTCAAGCTCAAAATGCTGTTTAAAACTATTTTCTAATTTTTCATTTATTTCAGATTTAATATCCTCCAGATTTTTAACATTATTGACCGAAAAATTAATCTTCAACGTATTGAAACGAACCACGATCCCCGGCATATTGTACTCGTCAAAAAGCATTTCTAAACGGGGAAACAGATTATTCATCAAAAATCTGTTTATGTTATTTTTTATTGAATTTGCAGTTTCAATATCAGAAGTATTTACTTCTAAAAATACTTTTTCTATTATGTGGTTTGGTTCTTTCAATTGAATCAGATTAGTTTATTATCCGAAATTATTTTTAAATGTTCAGCAAGCAATTCTATATGATTTACCTGTTCGCTGTATTTTGGTATAAACTTCTTTAACGAAGCGGGCATCTCAACTTCATTCTCTTTTAATAAACCCAAAAGTTCAATTATTCTGTCGAGAATAGTTTTTAGTATATCGGTAAATTCTTCTATCACAGCCGCATCCTGACAACCCAGAATATTGTAAAACAACCGCAACTGTAAGCTAAACATCTGCACCAACCGATTAAAATCGTCTTTGAATTTTCCACGGTCGATTTCTACAATTCGATTGGCAGTTAGAGTTAGTAATTCAATAAAATCACTTTCCAGTTTAGAATTATTTAAACCGGTGAGATAGCTGTTCAAATCGTTTAAAACACCATTTCTAAATCCCGGAGTTCCGCCATATAAAGCACTTGTTTCATTCCATGTTATCTGAACCAGTTCTGAATTTTGATTTTGAAGTTTCGACAAAGCACCCAAATCAACTAAAATAGCATTTTCAGTTGCTTTGAAACAACTGTTATCAGGCAAGTTATCGTTGTATTGTGTTTCGAAAGATATTGCTTCCGATTCATTTGTTCCACACAATTCACTAATTGCCTGTAATTGCAAATACCATAAAGAAGGACTTTTTGAATTTAAATCTATAACATATGAAGAGACTCCTGTTACCGAATGTTCTATCCCATTTATAATCCAAGTAAACGAAGTAGCACCAATAGAATTATTATTCAATATCAACTGATTTCCTTTTTGCTCAGGAGTAAATCTCGCAACAGGAGCCTCATGAACACTAACTTTAACTCCCGATGGTTTTCCATTTAAGATAAACTCAATATCTCCCGGGTTTGCAGTAGCCGGAACAAAAACATAATCGCCCGAATCGTTCATTGAAACACCTTCACCTTCAATTTTGGCTTTTACGCCCGGTGGGTTAATTGTAAACGGATAACTGTTTTTATCGTTTTCGCAATAATTATCTTCCGCTAAACTTATTGTCGTTTCGGCAACCTTAAACTCAATATCGTGCTCAACGGTAGTTTGGCAAATTCCGTTGGGTGCGGTAACAATCAACGAAACCGTAACTTTATTACTATCGCCACCCACGGCAAATTTATGCGTCGGGTTACGCTCGGTAGAGAGATAATCGTCGCCAAAACTCCACAGGAAAGTAGCTCCGTCTAAATCGCCGGTTGGCATAAATGTTATTGTTGTTTCGGTTGTTGGCGACTGCGGTACGGCAAAATCGAACTGAATTGCCTTATAAACCGTAATTTCGCATTCGGTAACCTGCTCATTTACGGTAAAATGAATTGGCCTGCCCAACATCTCTTTTGGGAACAGTGTTGCATCGAACGACAATTTATTTCCGGCAATTGTCATTCCGGCAACTTCGGTATCTGCTTTAATTATTCCGTCAGCCGGCGAAACGTCAAACAGTAGCGGGCCGGTATCTTTTCCAAGACAGAATTCATCTTTTTCGAGCTGCAACGAAACCTGTGGTTTGGCAATAATAAAGTTTACCGGAGCACAATCTGAACAACACATATACGGCAACGAGAAATCGGCAACCACCGTATTATTTGTTACTCCCGGTTGAATTTCCATTTTTCCAAACAGCGCCTCTTCCAATTCATCGGCATAAAATGGTTTACCATATTCCTTCCTTAAATTGCTTCTGAAATCATCTGCCGCAAAGTTTGTCTTCATACTTTTTTCGGTTGACAAATGCGACATTGACCTTCTCTTCTCATCGATTGAGAAAACTCTTTTCTTTTCAAATATCAACTCTTTTTCTGCTGTCTCCTGTGTCAGTTTTGTTTTATTCAAATAGACCAAAACAAATGTTCCACCGGGCTCCACACCTGCTTTGTGTTCCAACCCCGGATATTTTTCAACAAATTTAGAAAGTTGCAAACGCAACAAAATATTCTCTTTGCGCTCGTTAATCTCGTCGAGCAGTACCTCTATTTTTTTAGCAGAACAGCAAATTGTTGAAAGCTGATTGATTAAAACCCCGAAAAATGCTTTTATTTCTGCCGAAATATCGGCATTCTGATAACCGGTTTTCAATACTTTTACCACATTGCACAAATCTTTCATCGTAACTGTGTAATTGTTTACATTTGCCACTGTAACTTCGGCCAAAGTATTTGGGATATTCTGCGAAAGAACATACGCATTAGCAACCAGTTTTACCGACTGGTCGATTACAAGTTCTTTAACACCTGGCTTGTTTTTCCACTCATCTCTGTTTACTTTTTCGGCAATTATTTCATTTGTTTTTGCAATAATATCGTTAGCCGAACCACCCTTCATTTCACTGATTGCAACTTTTAAAGCCGTTCCCAATGTATTTTCCTTAACAGTCAGCTTTTCAGCAACTACATTGCTTCTAACATAAGTAGCGGGCCGGTAATTCTTTGAACTGCTTTCAGACATTGCTCCTCTTTTCTTTGCGTATTTAGTACTGGCAGCCATTCCCATTTTAGCTGATTCAGAGGTGGCGGCAGCAGTGGTAGCTGCCGTAAATGATTTGCCTCTTTTTAAATTTTTAATGCTATCCTCTTTTACATTTTTCCCGGGAGTGGCAGTACTGAATCCGGAAAAGAATTCGGTTACTTCGCCCAGCGTACACTCCTGTTCGGCTGTCCATGCCCGAAGCAACACACTTAAATCTTCAAACTCACATTCATAATCGTCAATATCAAGGTTTTGTTTGTTGATATTTACCGACAATGCTTTAACATCGAATGCCAGTCCGTATTGGTTTTTTATACCGTCAATCTCCTCCAAAACCTGTTTATAATTTTTTCCCTGATGTCCTTCAATGCGATAAAAATCGAACCTGTCGGTATTAAAAGCAAGCGGAATCTGCACCGGCAAAGCAGACGACAATTTAGCCGTATGATAACTTAAATTGGTATCCTGTTTGTTTTTTTCAGTTTTATCGAAATTCCAAGAATCGAGCAGGCCTGTTTGGACATTGTAATAAAAAGGAATTGCCCGGTTACCCAAATCCAATAATTTATTTGAGGGAGTAATTTTAATATCTCCTTTTGAAATATTATAACCAATTATAATTTGAAAAAGACGTAGAACCAGATTTTTTACTTCGGCAATTTTATCCCTGTTTCCGTTTAAAACCGGAGATTTATAAAAACCGTGCCGGAAATGTTTTGCGGTGGTGCCAATTTCGTCGATTTGTCCCAGTAAAATATGTTTTGGAAACGCATTAATATCGGGGCAGCACTCCTCTCTTAACAGCAAAAGCAACGATTTTATTTCGTTGTAAGTATCTACAATATCTTTAACACTGTCATAACGGTACTGAATGTCAGAAGGAATTTTATAGGGTTTAAAATTGAACAGCTCTTTCAGTTTTCCCGTTAAAACAGAAGCAACATTTTTGGGCAGATTTAAATTCAACAAAGAACTGTAATCGGTAAATATATTTAAAACACCTTCCTGCAATTTCTTTTGAAAATTATCTTTCGGATATGTTAATGCCTGATAATAGGCACGTTTCATTTCACTATAATTTGCAGAATTTTTAAAATTTAAAACCACACGCCGCACTGCCAATTCCGGTAAATTAACAATATTATCAGCAATATCATGTTTCGAGAAAATTGTATCACGGCTTGCTATGTAAGCTGCATCCTCCTGTGAAACCAACAGTATCCTCAGCTTTTGCACCTGTTCCACCCCCTGGTTATCACAGTCGATTGATGTGCACAACTCACCCTCCTTTGGATACGATTCGAGGTAAAGGAGCACTACCATATCCTCAAGCTTTCCAAGATCGCTTAAAGGAGCTGCCCCTTCAGCTTTGTCCTGCAACAGTTCAGTAAGTTTTATGTGCTGCCTTTTTCTGCGGCCGAACACTGACGTATGCTTCCTAAAAGCATCATACGCAGCAAACTTATCCTCAAAAGTTTTGAAAAACTTCAGATCGATATGGCCTGAAACAAGTGCCTGCCCCAATCCGTCACCGGCAGTTAAGGTAAGCAGGTCGCCGTCGGTAGTGATTCCTGCCCCTTGTGTTATGGTGATGACTTTTTCTTTCGTCGTTACGGTAAGATGTACATTAAAACCTCCGGCAATACCCACCCCCGTCAAAAGTATCCTCGATAACCTGTCCTGATCTTCAAAGTAGCCTATCACCTCATTCAGGCGCTCTTTAGTCAATACCTGATTATCGGTAAAAGTATGATATTGAGTTGTGATCTCTTTTAATTTATTTGCCATGGCTCTTCAGTTTAAAGGTTTCCAATATGGGTATTACCCAGCACAATCTTGTTCTCAAGCCGGTCTTCTTCATCCTTACAATCTAACAGACTACCGGCAGGATACACCGAATTAAGGTTGCTCAATATTTTGATAAAGGTCCTTAGTTTAACAATGTTTTGTTCCTGCCCTGCCTTTGTTTTAGCAATTAAAAACTTTCTGTATGCAGTTTCGAACAATTCCATTTCAGTTTTTTCGTTTTCTTCTTCATTCTCCACCTCCACTTTCCTGTCGCCTATCCAACAAATGCGGGCAAGAATGTGCGCGGGCATCTCTTTACGTATCATATCTTCCAAAAACTTACGGAAATCGGGATCAGAGAAGCGGTATGTCCAGCCGGGCAAAACTACGGTAACACGAAAAGAGTAAGGATCTAACGGCTGACACTCACACCCGTCGGAACAAACAGGTAAAAACTGATTAAACATTACGTCACTCCTCGATACATCAGGACGCAGCAGGATGTGTTCAACCACGAACATCCCCTCTTCGGTAAAAGTAGTAGTGAAAAATTTTATCAACTCCAAAATTGCATCACGCAGTGCGGTTGCCGAATTTTCATAAGTAAACTGTCTTGCGATTATCCGTTTGGATGAATTCACGGGAGCATCGGGATCTATCACATTGAATGAATATCTGCCCGTTTTGGAAACCTGTATCTCAAAATTACCTATCTCCTGTTCATCCGCAACCCGGCCCTTAAACGCAGCAGCTACAACAGATGCCGGCGTTTCAACAACTTTCAGGATTGCAAAGTAGAGTTCAGCCTCTGCTGAATGCCGGCTATTGTAGTTCTCCGTTGACGACAGTATTATCTCATCCTTCTCATTCCTGATCCTCCACCTGTAAACATCCCGCCCCTGAGAATCAGTAAACCCATACACATCAACAAAAGAAGCTGACAGGTCCCGACGACGGTAATCTTTGATCCCGGCAAGACGGGAGATCCTTTTTTGCACTCCCGCAACATTATCCGTATTCCAGATCTGCTCATTCTTTTGCCTGAAATAATTAAAGGCACTCCCCCGCCGGTTACTTATTCCCCTGTTAATGACCTCACCATTTCCGCCCATAACATCTCCATACTCCGATAGGACTTTCTCTTTTGAACTTATCACGGCAAGGCCTGAGTATGTGCCGTAAAGTTTTTTCATCAGAAAAACATAATCATTCATGTTCTCTGCAAAACGAGCGATAAGGTGGTCGAGTAAAATATTTTTTCGTTCGATGTTGTTATCCAACTCCCCAAAAAGTTCCGTCGTCAACTTCTCCCGATCGGAAGTGTCGTATTCATTAACTATCTCGTCAAAATCCTTAATGTCGCTGACAGCCTGCGTAAAGTATGTTTTTCTCAACTTGTTATCGATCGAAAGCAGATCTTTCACTTTTCCGAGATGGGCAAAATAGCTTGCAAGTATCTGGTCGAAAAACAGAAGGTAGCCCTTCAACTGTTTAGCCTTTGACTTACGCGATACATCAGCCGAAGCAGGCAGCCCCATAGCCCCAATGCCGTAAGTGTCGGGAAAATCATTCTGAATGGTTGTTGTAGCATCTGTTTCTAAAATTACCCCCTCAGGTATCTCCAACCCCATATCGGATTCAGGAAACTTCTGTTTTGCCTTTTCGGCAGCTTCAAGCTCCGAGAGATATTTTTCAAATCTGCTTTTGCTGATGTTCAACGGCAGCACCCCTTTGTAATAACTGAATGCACTTTTATCACACAATACCGGTTTTTTCCCGGGATCAACGCATAGCAACCATTGATCGGTGTCGGTATTTTTATTTTTACAATCCGATATCGATATCTCTTTTATGACATTCACACCCTCAATTTTCATGATTATCTGAATGATATCGGACAGTCTCACCTCTGTTCGCAAATCTGCACCCTCCAGTTCACCGGTATCGATAAAACCGGAGTTCAAAACAGGCCCTTCAAAGATCTCATCAACAGGATACCCCCTGCCAAGCATCTCTTTCAGCGAATAAAACCTCACCGGTGGCGACAGGTATCTTTCGATGGCCCGTACAACCTTTGCATGGACCAACTCTTCGTCAGCATCCGGTTTAACATCGATACGGGCACAAACAGAAATATCCTGAGTTTCTACTTCCTTTATCTCCACAAGATCTTCACACAAATTTCTGTTTGCATGGTAAACCTCTTCGATCTTACGTTTTATGCCGGCAGTTTTAGAAACATTATCCGGTTCATCCAAGTCAACGAGAATAGAGTACAATCCCTGCAATCCGAACCAGCTGTACTGATTATCATTCTTAAACGGTTTGTATCCGAGCCGTCCGCTTTTACAATCTGCATAAACCCTCTTTTCGTAAGCCTGAAGCCAGCAGTTCTTCACACCGTCGATGTCAATGAACAGTTTACGGTAATCCGAAACAGTAACAGGCTGCGACGGCAGTATCTGTGTTGCCGTGAAAAACTGCTTTTCAATGCCTTTTGCACCTTTATCCTCCGAAGCAAGAATATTCTCAATGGGCATATCGATACGCATTCCAAGATCGGTTATGGCATAGCTCAACATCTCAAGAATGGTTATTCCCGGGTCGTGGGCGTTGTAATCAGTCCACAGGTCGTGTGATAACTGCTGAATGTACTCCAGACCTTTCTCTTTCAGGTACTGAAAATCCAGGTCATCACCCGTATTTACCTTCTTCGGAATAGTAATATGCTCATTGTTTACTGACATACTTATTAAATTAAAGTATTACAACTTTATGTCATGCTCTTTAGCCGAAACAAGAATTGCCACCGGATTTGACGGCGCAACTTTTGTGAGGCTTATATTTTTATTCACCGACAACGCTACATCTTCAACAAAATCGACATACTCCAGCTCTTCGATGTAGGTTATCACTCTGCTGCGGTGCAATACGACACCGAAATTAATTTCAGCACTATTCTCAAACGCCCATGGTGAAAGCAGTTTTGTAATGTCGAGGTTCAAGACTTTTAGATAGTAACCTTCATCGTACCCTTTCCTGAATTTCACTTTCACCGTTACTGCTACCTCCTCATAAACCGGATTGATCACTTTTGCCGTAACATGTAGTGTATTCAATCCGTTCACAAAGTCCTGAATTGAATTAAGCAGGGCCTTACTCACCCTCGGCTGGTAAATATCAAACACGTTTTTGTTTACAATGTCGGGGACGACCACAACAGTTACATTTCCGGGAGCAAGGAACGATATTACCCTTTTACCTTTCACATACTCTGTTTTGGTATGGTTCAGACATTTCACTTTGTAAATTCCGGGGAATTGCTGAAGTATCAGATGTTCGTAATCCCAAACGGTCACAGCTCTGTTTTTATGCCTCAGCCTTTCACTCACCCTGCGGTAATACTTCTCATCTGTTTCTGCCGGTTTTCCCCCAAAGGAGCTGAAAGGCTGCGATACTCCTTTAACCCCGGGAATACCTTTTTTAAGCTTGGAAATAACTTTGGCTTTTAATCCTTTTTCAAGATGCGATGTGTCATTACCATCATCGACAAACTCTGCCGTAACAACCTGGGCACGGATATCCAAAACTTTACAAACGGCATCAAATCTTTTGTTCATCGATACCCTAACCCATACGAACCCGGCAGGCAATAGAGAATTATCGGATGTTACATTTCGCGGAATATTAAATTTCACTATCCCCGATCTTAAAAAATTATCGGTGCGGTCATAAATCATATCGTTAAAATTCAACGTCATCCACCGGTCGTCACACAAAACCGACCATTCGGTCTTTTCGTTTCCGGCAAATGATTCTGCAAGCGGGTTTTCACTTCCCTCCATCACCTGTACAAGCAGTGATACCTGTTGCAGTTTCCCGGCATTTTTCAACCCGATGTACAGTTCGCCTCCTTTTTCGAATGAAGGTACAATGAAAATATTTTTTTGCCGAACTGTGAGAAATTCAAGATTTTTTGTCAATGCAGGATGTTCTGCCGACTGTCCGAAAGGGTGTTCATGGAACAAAAGGAGTTCCTCTTTGGAGGTTTCGGTTGCGGCATTCTCCGGATCAAACACTGCCTCTGCCGAGTAGTTCAGGCTGACAGTACCGGCAAGCGGGACATAAGGTTCGTTCGGGATTACTACATCGATATTTTTACTGCTCATTGCCAGGGAATAGATACGGGGAAATAACTCCTGCAGGAACGACTGTTTCAGTGTGAGCCTCACAGGGCCTCTGCTGCCTGCATTACTACCGTCACCTACCGAAAACTCAGTTACAAATTCATCCCCGCTACGGGTGAAGAGCGACAGTGTTTGCATAACACTCCACTGTTCATCTATTTTCAATTCAACATCAGCCTTAAAAAAATCATCATCTTTTACTATCAGGTCCTTTTCCTCCGGGATAAACCGGTCTCTTTGATCCTGTGCAAAAAGATATCTCACAAAATCTCCCACATTATACTTACCAGCAAGTTCTGCTTCAACATATTTATCTGTCTTTTTCTCTTTTTTTGCCGGCCTTGCATTCTTATCAGGCTGTACAATACCAATACCTGCTTGCGTCTTTGGTTTCATTTCCGATGCAACAAAGCTGCCCATTGCCTCAAGAAAAACATTAGGAGAAATTTTATATCTGTAGCTTTCTCGATATGCATAGTATAGCTCTTTAAAGCCGGTTGGTGTGTTATTCCAGTGAATATTCACCTTAAAATCTGTCCAGCTCTTTTCGAAAAGTTCGGGGTAATCAATATAAAATCCCGAACCTTTTACAGGTTGCGTGCCAAACGGGTAAAAAGGTTTTGCGGCCGAAAGTTTCCCTGCATCATTCTCGATCTCAATACCCGTAACACCTCTGACATCAACCTTTACCAAAACTTTCTTCACCTTTTTACCCGAAAGATCTGAATAGAGTCCATAACCTGCTTTGTTTCCTGTTTTTATCAAGATGCGGCACACCGGAGAACCTGTTTTGAAATGTTCGCCATGAACTTTAGCACTGTAACCGGTCACTGCTTTTTCTTCCCGTGGTATCTGAAACGCAATATTCAATCTGTTTGTCGCAGTATCGAAACCGGATGAGAAAACCGTACTTCCATCATCATCAGTAATCATCTGCTTTACACCGAAAGGCCCGAGCCAGCCTTTTTCGCCGGTGCAGTAGATCTCAATATTATCACTGAGAGTACTATCAGAAATACCGCTGATACTATTAACAAACTCAACAGCAATCGAAACATTTCGTTCCCCCTCTTTCAACCTAAATATTTTTGAAGCAAGAGCAAAACCAATTTTTGCATCAGGCAGGGCCGGATAAGTAAAGTCAGAATTGTTTGAAAGCGGCAAGTTATTGCCCGGATAGCCGAAAGGCCACCATTTTACTTCATCTTCGGGAAAATCACCCCCCATACCATCAAAAGAATTGGCAACAGAAGCTGCTTTAATCATTGAGCCTTCACTGTCGTTGTAAACACTTTTAAGCCGGGCAACCTCAATTTTATTGGCTATCAGCTCTTCGGTTGTTTTAAAGATCAGCTCTTTTCCGTTTGCATCTTTTCCGGCACTCAGGACAGTTCCTTCAGGTATCTTTTCACTGATCACATTTTTAGCCAATTCGAATATCAGATGAACTTTGTCGGGCGTGATGCCCAATCGTTTGAATTTAAGTATCTCACGATAGTAAAAGTCAAGATGACGGGCTGTAATTTTATTAAATCTGTTTTTTGTCAGTTCAAGCAGTTTTACGAAACTCACAAACAGGGCAATATGCGGAGGTATATCACTGCTGTCGGTAAGCCCGGCAATAAAGCCGTCGATCTGCGTACTATCTTTGAAAAAAGCGGCCCAGTCACCTGATGGTACATCACATTCGTTAACATCGAAAAAGTTGATGTGCTTAGCAAAGTCGTAAGCAAACTTCATCCACTCCTTCAACCCAAGGTCATTTAACCTGACAGAATCAGGATCAAGGGCCTTCAGGAAACGTTCGAACTGTGCTGTTCCCTCACGATAGTTCAGTATGTCTTTACCATTTTTGTCCATTAGTACCCGGCTTAAAGTTCATTGCCCTCCTCTTTGTAGAAAGGATATGTTTTGTTCAGTCGCGAATTTGTTGCACGCACTGTGTAATCGATATTTATCAACAGTAACCCCTCTGATTCAACAGAATCATCAATCTTGATGCTGTTTACGTCTATTCTCGGCTCATAGTATAGTATTGCCGTTTCAATGAGATCGATAACATAAGTTTTCAGAGTCAGGTTCATTGGTTTAAACAGCATCTCATCAAGATTGCAGCCGTAATCGGGAAGCATGATCCGCTCACCGAGCCTTGTTGACAGCAGTATCTCAAGACTGCTGTCTATGTCTGCTTCATCTTCAAGCATCTTAACGCCACCGGTGTATTTATTGAACTCCGGAGGGAAAGACCAGCCTCTGCCGAGAAAAGACCTGTTTTGTTCCATTTTTTTATTTTTTTTACTTCTTCTCCTTACCCCCCCGGCAATCTACGAAGGGAGATAAAAAAGGGTAATTTTATCTATGACCTTATCTTTTTACCTTTCACCTTTCACCTTTCACCTTTTACCTTTCGCATCCTCATCCTATCAGTACTGTCGGGCAGCCGGCTACTATGGTACCGCCGTGAGCTGTGGTGTCCCCCAACCGTGCAGCAGGCATACCACCGATCATCACGGTAACCGAACCAAGGGCGATGGTATCGGGCGGGCCGATACAAACAAGCATATCACCTACCCTTGCGGCAGGCAGCCCGCCTATCATCACCGTTGGGGCCCCCGGAGGCATTATTGGCCCTCCCACATGGGGAACAACCACTGTAACCATCGGACAAACATGCATGTCGGTTATTCTTGCTGCCGGAGCTCCCATCGCTTTTAATTTATCTGTACCATTGCCCCTTTTATCACAGTGGTTGCCGTTGCCGATACTTCGGCGCCTGCGGTACCTTCTGCCTTAAACTGGGCATTAGCTTTAAGGTTAACATTCATTCCCTCGATATTTACATCTCCTGTTGCCTTGAGTGAAATATCGCTGCCGCTTTTAATCTCTATTCCCGAATCGGACAATGTTACAACATTCGAGTTTTCATCTTCCAATTTAATGACCCCCGCATCCTCATCAATGGTTATCTTCTTCCCTGCGGGCGTTTCCATTACTACCGACTTTTTATCATCGTTAAACATCAGCTTTAACTCACTGCGGGTAACAAACCCCTTTTCGTTATTTTCGTCAGCAGCCTGCAAAGGGGCAGGTTTGGCACTGCTGTTAAGCATTCCGAGCACTACTGCCTGGCGCGGATCGGCATTGATGAACCCCACGATCACCTCATCACCGATCTCAGGCCTGAAAAAAGAACCACGGTTTTCACCGGCATCAAGCGTCGCTATCCTTGCCCACACTCCCTGTTCCATATCGTCGATAACAGGCATTGACACTTTGATGCGATCTTCACTCTCGGGATCACTCTCAAGCTGAGTTACAATGCCGATATGCAATCCGTTCACGGCAGCCACTAACCCTGCTGCCGGCACCTCGTTTACATCCACCTTCTCAGCAAACCATTTAGGGTCGAGACCAAACTGTGCATCCGTAGTCCATAACCCGTTAACTACCTGATGACGGACACCGGAGATGAACACTTTGCCATTAAAACGGTCGCCCACACCATTTAACTTCACCACCACACCCGGTTTAACAGAAGAGAGACCCTGGAACCTAACCCTTCCGCGTATCTTTCCCATTCTACCGAATAGAAACTTTGCATCAGCCCATTGCTGCAACTCTTCAATCTCAAGTCCACCATCGTTTTTAATATCCAGGCTCAATTTGCTTAAAGCCTTGCTCAACTCTTTAAAATCAACATTACCATTCAACTCAACAGACGGTGAGTTTGCCTCTGCCTCTTTTAACTCCTGGTCGCCGGCATCCCAGGCATAAGTCTTTATGTTTTCCATCTGACTTCGGGCATCCATCACAGCATCAAAATCGAGAATAGTTGAACCGAACGTAAAAGTTTCGACCTCCTCCTGAGCGGTATCCGGTTGTTTAATGGAGATTTTACCATCGTCCACAATGCAGACCTTGCCGTTGGCCTGTGCCCTGATCACACAAAAATCCCAGTCGGTGGCATTGTACTGAACCATCTCTTTGTAATGAACAGCGGTATTGTCAAGCTCCTTTTCCAGATCATAAGAGTCAACTATCTCCCCGATTATCTCACTATCGGTTTTTTCATAAAAATATTTACTCTTTCTGCCAATTGTAAGTTTAACAGATTTGTCCTTACACACAAGATTGAGATACGAATGGTCGGAACGTATCTTAACACTGTGTTTTACGACAATCCCTTTAAAAATGGTTTCCTCATCGGAATGATACCCTGCTTTTATCTCGATCTCTTTTCCCGGAAGAAAAATTTCCTCATTGCTGACATGAAAATCCCGTTCGGCAGGGTCGCCGTCAAGCACAACAATACGTGCCTCAGGTATTCTGTTGATCTCTTTTTCCACTACGATGTTCAACACCTGATGCTCTGCCGACACCTCCACTCCATCGACATAAATTGACGTGGTTACCAGATCGGCTGGTCGTGACGCATTTAATATTGTGCTTTTAGCCATCTTTTCTACACTTTTTCTATCGGCGGAAAAAATATCTTCTGTCCGACTTTCAGTTTTCTGAAGTTTATGAGATCGTTAGCTTTAGCCACTTCAAGGTAGTACTTTGAATCGCCGTAAATGCGATATGCCATAAGCGGCAGGGTATCTCCATGTTCCACATACCGAATATGAGTAAGATCAGGAGAGCTGTTATTCTCTTTTGCCAATCTCAGTTTATCTTCGATAAAACCTTTAAACCTGGCATGAACAGTAGCCCTGAGAGGTGTTCCGTCAGGCTTGAACAATTTATAGGTGATATCCATCTCTTCCAAGGTACCTTTAAACAAAAGCGTTCCCCATGTGATGATAAGGAAATTGGGACGATGATGCTTACCATTGTATTTAAGAACAACTTTCTTAAAAGCCTCAATATCCTTCTTTATTCCGGTACCTTCATCACGGAACACCATTGGTTTTTCCCGTTCTTTCGAAGGCGAGCCGTAATCCACAATTACACCTGTACGATCGAAAATAAAGTCAAGTTCAAAGTTTTCCGGAAGGATCTTGTTGAACTTAGATGCTGCTGCACTTGTTCCCGAGGCCTGTTTTTTGTCATGCTCGATCTTGTATTTGTAGCTGTACTTCTCCGGATTCAGAAGAGTCCTGAACTCACCGCCTGCCACCTTCGTATGAAACGTCTGGTTGGTAAAAGCCGATATCTGAAGCTTTACAAGTCCTCCTTTAGATTTTGCAAGTTCATCTTTCATGGTCATCTCTCCTCTTTATGCAACAATATTTCCATCACCTGCTCAACACAAGCCTCGATGATCTCATCCCTGTCCTCCCCGGAAGCATTATCCGAAGTCTGTGGTTCCTGAGTTTCATCAACATTGATCCTTATGTGCAACTCTTTTATTTCAATCGGCATTTTTCCGGGTTTTAAAATAATTGTACACCAGTTCAATGGTTTCTATCACCAGTTTATTCTCTTCGGCATTGAAGTCGGATATATCCCATTTTATTGGATATGCATGTACCACATTCCATGTCATCAGCGGCTTATGCTCATTATTCAAAAGATTCACAACCAAATTCACAGGCCTGATATTAAAATTCTCAATGGCATCCCTGCACCACATGATAAGCCCGGATTTTTTGACTACCAATCCGCGTTTTAGTATCAGATTGGAGTAACCCGTTCTCACAGGCAGTTTATGCTTGAACCTGTTTTCACCGCCTTCGGCAACATCCATGGTTTCAAGAGTGGCTTTCAATCCCGAAACCGACTGAAACTGAAATTCACCCTTGCTTACCGTAGGAATTTCAACCATAAAATGAAAACCGGCAGGCGGATAGTAATTAGCCATTTTTATTCGTTTTGAATAGTTATCCCTTCATGTGCTATCTCCATCGATTCGATAGCTACCTCATTGCCGTCGGCCTTCAGGTCAGTTGACTCAACCTTTACAGGCCAGGCATTGTTCACTTTCCAGACCACAACCGGTTCGTGTGATTCGTTAAGTAAACTTATCGTAATATTCCGACGATCAATAGTATTAAGTTTAACACTGTTCCACCATTTGTAAAACTCATTATCGGTTGCAAAAGTTCCTCTTTTTAACGTTATATTCCCATACTCCTGCAATCCGGGCATTTTAATCTTAGAGTATTGGGGGCTTGCCCCATGACGATACTCTATAACCTTAGTTTCCACTTTGAGACCGGAAACCTCGGTAAAACCTATTTGTGTTCCACCCCATACTACCTTGAAATGAAACTTTACCAATGGATAATTAGTTGCCATAATTTTTAGTTTTTATCTGTTTTATGATTGTTGCAGTTTGTGAGAAAACTTAAGAATTATGAACTCGGCAGGACGAACAACTGCCATACCAATTTCAACATTCATGTAACCTTTAAGTACATCCTGGGCGGTCATCGTTTGTCCCAGTCCCACGCGAACATAAAATGCATCATCAGGTTTGGCACCGGCCAAAGCACCGGCACGCCACTGAAGTATCAGGAAGTTCTCGCTCATAGCCCTTACCTTAACCCAGGTGTTGGCATCGTTGGGTTCGAAAACAAACTGTGCAGTTGCCTTTTTCACCGACTCCTCAACCATATTAAAGAAACGACGGACCGGAATGTACTTCCATTCGTTATCGTTACCTGCCAGTGTCCGGGCCCCCCATATCATTGTTCCTTTTCCGGTAAAGCTGCGGATAGCATTCACCGACTTACCGGCCTCACTATCAATATTCAAGCTTTCCTGGTCGTGATGAGTGATATTCACCGATGGCCCTCTCACAGCCGTCAGGCTGACATTTGCGGGAGCTTTCCATACCCCGCGGTCATTGTCAACAGCAGCATAAACCCCAACAACAGCCCCGCTTGGAGGAAGTACAACACCTTTCTTGTCAATGGCATTGGCGATACCTTTGTAAACAGGATCAACCTCAAGCAATAACTCTCTACGATTTTTTCTTACAGCCTTCAACTCTGCATAAAACTCCTCTTTCAAAGCTTTTAACTTACCAAGCAAAGCGGCAAAGTACGGGGCTGCACCCGCAGCAGTATTGGCAGCTTTAAAAATGTTGTTTGCATTCCCTGAAGGATTGGTAAAGGCCAGCGGGCTGAAATCGGATGCAAAATCATTTGCTATCAACGCACTGTCCCAGGCCGGTGAAGGGGCATCGCTGTTAGCCGACTGACTGAAATA
>Ga0256913_10000619_pt1 | contig 18487 bp, 13 predicted proteins | sample Axial_MatmetaG_FD_185970 | JGI IMG/M metagenome (GOLD analysis project Ga0256913, IMG submission 185970) | Deep-sea worm associated microbial mat communities from Axial Seamount, Juan de Fuca Ridge, Pacific Ocean - Axial_Mat | ecosystem: Environmental > Aquatic > Marine > Oceanic > Microbial... | reverse complement strand
AAAACTGCCTATGATATGACCATCGAGAAGTACCGTATCGGGGAGAGTACCATACTGGATATTCTGATCATCCAGGGGAAATGGATCAAGGCGGAGATCGTTAAGATGAGCATTGCAAAACAGCATCTTATCAATCGTGTCAAACTGCACCTGGCACTGGGCGGAAGTTTTGATACACACAGGCCCAATCTCAAACCAAAGGTAAAATAAATGCATGAACATCTGGTTTTTCTGGGTATCAGCCTCGTCATTCTTGGGTATGGACTCTTCTCCAAACTGCTGGGAAGGTACAATATTTCAGGACCGATGGTATTTACAGGTGTGGGGATGCTTCTCTCTCCGATTGTCCTGGGAGGGAAACCCATCAGTATCAATACAGATTCCGTTCAGATCATTGCAGAGATCACACTGATCATCGTCCTCTTTTCTGATGCTGCCACACTTAACCTTGCCCAGCTGAAAGCCAACTGGAGGCTGCCTGTAAGGCTGCTTTTTGTAGCAATGCCCATTACGATCATCATTGCCACTTTCACAGGGGTTTACTTCTTTCCGAACGAATCACTTCTTTATGTTCTGCTGCTTGCACTCATCCTTGCACCTACGGATGCCGCACTGGGAAAGATCGTCGTCAGTGATGAGCGTATCCCATCGACCGTACGTAATACCATCAATGTTGAGAGCGGGCTCAATGACGGTATCGTCTTTCCTGTACTTCTGACTGTCCTTGCCATGATCACCTCGGGGGCGGACACAGCGCAAAGCGGCTGGATGGGCTATATCGCACAGCAGATCTCTCTAGGTGCCGTAGCCGGTGCTTTTGTCGGCTGGGGCGGCGCTGTGCTGGTCGTCAAAGCACTCAAAAAAGGCTGGATGGAACATCAGTACAGTAACCTTGCACCCATCGCACTGGCGATCTTCTCTTTCTACTTTGCAGAGCATTTCGGGGGGAACGGCTACATCGCCGCTTTTTTCTCAGGACTCTTTCTTGGTAACAGAAGTGAAATGCTGCGGGAACATGTAGAGAGCTTCGTTGAAAGCGAAGGAGAGCTCTTCATTATGGTCTCATTCCTGATCTTCGGAATGGTTTTCATTCCTATGACCATTGCCTACTGGGATCTCAAAGCACTGCTCTTTGCTATTTTGAGCCTTACTGTATTGCGTATGCTGCCTGTAGTATTGGGTTTTGGGTTCTTCAAAATAGACCTCTCTACCCGGCTCTTCTACGGTTGGTTCGGCCCAAGAGGTATCGCTTCGATCCTCTATATTCTGGTAGCGGTCAGTCAGCTTGGAGATATTCATGGGCATGAAGAGGTCTTTGCCGTGGCATCGTTAACGATCTGTCTCAGCATTATCCTGCATGGCCTGAGTGCACAGCCATTGGCGGTACTTTACGCCAAGAGTCATCCGGCAGGCAAATAATATCATCCTGTAATATTGTTTTTTATGTAATGCAATATTTTGCGTAGGTCGCATTCGTTGAATGCGACATCCACCGTTCAATACCATAATTACGACCACATAATTGACTGTCTCTATCTTTCGCAATAAAACAGAACCCCCACCTAAGTCCCCTTTGGCTACACTACTTTTACAAAAATCCATAAATGGAGCACTACACCATGCAAATTCGATCACTCATCCTCAGCCTAAGCTTCCTGGCCCTCACACCGCTGCTTAGTGCCAATGACAAACATACCCAGAAACTTCCCGACGGCTACATCAAAAAAGAGGCACTCCCCAACAGTGTCGTCATCGTTCCCAAAGCCCCTGCCCCCGGTTCGGCACGTCAGAAGCTTGATGATGCCATTGCCCAGGCGGCGGTCAAGCTGAACAAAACACCCCGTTTCACTCTCGCTGCACGGGATGCCACCATGCACTTCCCTGAAGCACCCAACAGCTTCGCCTGTGCCATGGGCAAACTGGTCTCCAAAGAGAAGACCCCGCACCTCTACCATCTGCTCAAGCGTTCAGGGGTCGATGCAGGGTATGCAACACGCAAAGCCAAACACACCTACAACCGCATGCGCCCCTTCACCCTCAACAACGCCCCCATCTGTACCCCTCAGTGGGAGAAAGAGCTCCGTCACAACGGCTCCTATCCCTCAGGGCATACTTCTCTGGGCTGGGCATGGGCATTGATCCTCTCTGAGCTGGTACCACAAAGAGCCGATGCCATTCTGGCAAGAGGTATCGCCTACGGGGAGAGCCGTATCATCTGTAATGTACACTGGTACAGTGATGTCGTTGCAGGGAGGATGATGGGAGCTTCGGCAGTGGCCCTGATGCATGACAATCCGGAGTTCATTACTGACATGAAAGCCGCCAAAGCCGAACTTGCCGCCGCACCTGCACCAGATGAGAAGATGTGCCGGGAAGAGGCGGAAGCCTTGGCTATCGGGCTGGATTAAACGTTTTCACTGAAGTGATCCATCCTAAACTTCGTACCTGTCAACTGCTCGAAGCGGTATTTGGCACGCAGGAAGGTAAAGCGCTGCTCATCTTTGTAGATCTTGAAAAGCTGACGGATCATATTTTGGCGGTGAAAGGCTTCGTAGTGATGATGCCTGAGAGAAGGCATGGTACGTGAAGTTTTGGGTGCCTTACATGCTTCAATTGTCTCACAGCGGTCAACGACAAGGAACTTGTAGGCAGCCAGTTCGTAGAAGAAGAGGTCACCTGTCTTGATCTTGTCATAAGCAGAGTAGCGAATGATCTGCTGCAAAGCATCAATAGGCAGAATAAGCCCGTGCCAGAGCAGTGTGGTATAGAACTTCACCACGTAACTTACGTTCTTGATCTTGTTATGTACCAGAAGAGCCTGAAAATGATCGATAAGTTCAGGCATGATATAACGCTCCCTGAAACGTGCCACAGCCTCAGCAATACGGGCATGCTCCTGCGGTGATTCATTGACCAGCAGTTCCCATTCACGCGCAAGCACATCGGTACGGTGGATCATTTTTAAAAATGCGGCATCATCACTCTTGATCTCACTGAGCTCCTCCGGGGTCAGTTCATTCATCTGCTCAAGTACATCTTTGAAAAGCTGCAGATTTGTTTCATAACTTACGAGTGCACGCTCCTCCTCGCTCATCACATCTTCACCCCCATGGATCAGCCCCAGTCCGTACTCCTTTGCCAACTGCTGGTAACGCAAAATGACAATAATAGTGAGCAGATTGCTCTTGTAGATCGTCTCATCGGCTTTGAGCTTCTCATAGATCTCCAGATACTTCTTGAGCGCGATCGAGACGAAGTGATAGATATCAACACTGTTGAAGTAGTCACGGTGGTTGGCAAGCCCGTAGCGTACGAAAGCCGCCTGCATCAAAAAGAGGATCTCAATCGTCGGATGGCTCTGCACGGCAGCAACCTCTTCAAGCTCTTTGGCAAGATGGTTGGATTCGGCAACATAGTCACGCCTGGAAATCTCATGCTGTTTCAAACGCTCTTCAAGATCCTCACTCAGCTCGGTATAGCCCACATAGGTTTCATACGCTTTTTTATCCAGACGTTCCAGTACACTCTTGACAAAGGTATAGCCGTGGCGGTACCCTACCTCGAAACGTGACTGCTCCGTGTCCACCTGCAGACGTTCGAACTGCTGTTCAAGACTCTGCATCGTATCGGCAAGCAGGTGCCACTGGGCAGTGATCTTTTCACTGCGCCCTACTCCCTTTGCCTGTATATTGTAACTGTTTCGGTGTTCCATATTTGCCCAAAGATGTTCAAAAGAGGTGTGCAGCTGCAATTCAATATTAAAAAGGTGACGGTAATGGCGTAGTACCTCCTCATCACTCATAGCAGGGTCGAATGTCACAGCTTCCGATGGTACCGAATCGATAAATGCCGCATCAAAATGCGGTTCAAATGTACTATGATCACAGTGCAGTCCACGGTAACCGCTCTTTCGTTTGACCGTATAGAAACCGTAGACCAAGTGGTCATCCGTACGGTGATCATAGGCAAAGAAACTGTAGAGCGCACGTGCTACCCACTCCCTCTCATAAGGACTGCTGCAGACAAAGAGCATTCCTATCAGGTCATGCAGTGCACCGCCTCTAAAAAAGATCGCTTCGGGTGCATCGAGGATATCGGGGTTACGCAAACCAAGCTTGACAAGTTTCTTGATGACGCTGTCAGTGTACTTGTAACGTATCTTGATACTGCTCACACCTGAATGGTGCAGGACACTTATCTCTTTGTTGTCGGGGACATGGCGGCTGAGGGTTTGGAAGTAGCCTATGAGACTTTCGGTAAAACGCGGCAGCAGCCCCTTGGGTGTGACCCCGCCGTGACTTTCGATCACTTCATCAGTGATACCCACAAGATCATAATAGACCTGCATAGAAGCGACGATCTTCTCTTCGAACGCATCAAGGCTCTCCTCTCCAATGCGATCAGCAACATGCTGGTCGTGCATACTCTGGCGAATGGCAGGGCGTAATGCTTCCAAAGAACGGTATTCAGGGGTCGGGGTGAAGTTGAATATCTCGATATATGAGTGCATAAATATCCTAAAATAAAATCTGATGATATTATACCTTTTGATTTCTATAGTTTTATGATAAAATTATTCATCTATCGCCATAAAGGGGCATTATGCACCATCAGAGTATCTATATCGCTTCGACAGAGCCTCAGTCCGGTACCCTCATCATCTCTATAGGATTTATGGAAATGCTCAAGGGACGATATACAAATGTCGCCTTTTTCCGTCCTGTAGTACCCGACAGGAGAGAGGATGAGACCCACATCTCTTTTATGCGCGAGCACTTCAGCCTAAAGATCCCCTATGATGACTGTATCGGATTCACCGAATCGGAGCTCATACAGGCCTTCGCTGATGACCGGGAAGAAGCGCTCTTTGAAGCACTTATTGCCAAAGTGGACCATCTGCAGCAGCACTATGATTTTGTCCTGATCGACGGCTATCCACGTAACAGATTTGCCACGACTCTCGATTTTGATATCAATCTGAAGATCGCCAAAAATCTTGGTACACGCTTCTGTCCCGTACTCAATGCCAAAGATAAAGATGCCGAAGAGATCAATAACGAGATACAGATACTTTCTGAATCGATCCTCTCGGAGGGGTGTAAGGGGTTGGCCCTCTTCGTCAACCGTTGTGACAGGGATATCATAAAAAAAGTAGAGAAAAAACTGCTTCACTTTGAAACTGAACAGCAGATATATCTTCTGCCGGAGATCACCGAGATCGACACCCCGACACTCAGACAGATCGTCAAGGTCCTCAATGCAGAAACCATACTTTGTAAAGATGAACAGCTCAACCATCTGGTACGAAGCAGCAAGATCGCAGCCATGGGTGTTGCCAATTATCTTGCTCGTATTTCCGAGGACCACCTCATTATCGTCCCTGCCGACAGAAATGACATCATCCTGGCTTCACACCTCTCTTATGCCGCAAAGAACCATCCAAATATTGCAGGACTCATACTGAGCGGAGGCATCACCCCCAATAATGCCATTATCGATCTTATCAAAGACTTCTCTCATGCACCCATTCCCATACTTTCAGTTCAAAGCGACAGTTACGAGACTGCTATTGCTGTAGAGCAGATCAAACCCAAGATCACAGCAGAGGATACACACAAGATCACTCTTATCAAGGCACTTTTCGACAAGCATATCGACAAAGAGAAGCTTGCCCAGCGTTTCAGGGAAAGCCGGAACAGTATCATTACCCCTATGATGTTCGAGTACCGCCTTTTTGAACAGGCAAGAAGCAAGAAGAAAACCATCGTTTTACCTGAAAGTGAAGATGAACGCATCTTGAAAGCGGCATCTATATTATTGCAAAGAGACATCGTCAACATCATACTGCTTGGAAATAAGGAAGAGATAAAACATCGGTGTGCACAATTGAGGGTGGACATCTCCAAAGCCGATATCATCGATCCGGAGGAGAGTGCGCTTCTTGAAAAGTTCACAGAGCAGTTCTTTGCACTCAGAAAAGCCAAAGGGCTTACACTGCCGGCTGCACGCGATGCCATGGTACACGCAAACTATTTTGCTACTATGCTTTTACATAACGGTTTGGCTGACGGCATGGTTTCCGGGGCATCCCATACAACGGCCGATACTATCCGCCCTGCTTTGCAGATCATCAAGACCAAGCCAGGTATCTCTATTGTCTCCAGTGTCTTCTTCATGCTTCTCGATACAAAAGTACTCATCTACGGTGACTGTGCGATCAATCTTGATCCCAGCGCTGAAGAGCTGGCACATATCGCTATCTCCTCGGCAGAAACAGCGGCACAGTTCAGTATTGAACCAAAGGTCGCTCTGCTCTCCTACTCTACCGGAGATTCAGGAAGCGGACCAGAGGTTGAAAAGGTCAGAGAAGCAACCAAAATCGCACAGCAGCTGCGTCCTGATCTTCTCATTGAAGGCCCCATACAGTATGATGCCGCTATCGATAGGAAGGTCGCAAAAAAGAAACTGCCAAACAGCAAAGTCGCCGGCCATGCAACGGTTTTTGTCTTCCCGGACCTCAACACAGGGAACAATACCTACAAAGCCGTACAGCGATCGACCGGAGCCACAGCGATCGGGCCGATCCTTCAGGGGCTCAAACTTCCGGTCAACGACCTTAGCAGAGGCTGCCTGGTCGATGATATCGTCAATACCGTTGCCATTACTGCCGTACAGGCACAACAGTTGAAAAAGTCATGAAGATACTTGTACTCAATGCCGGAAGTTCTTCCCTAAAATGCCAACTCTTCCTCAGTGAGAAAAGTATTGCATCTGTTACCATCGAACGTATAGGAGAAAAGGAAAGCTATACGATCCTGAAAACAAACCATAAGAAGGTTGAACGGAGCACAACGATCAAAGACCATCATCATGCCATCAGCACTCTTTTTGATCTACTGCAAAACAACAGTATCATTTCCCACATAAATGAACTTGACGCAATAGGCCACCGGGTAGTGCATGGTGGAAGCTATTTTTCCCAGCCTGTAATGATCACCCCAAACATCATCCAACGCATACATTCACTCATTCCTCTGGCACCTCTGCATAACCCTGCCAATATTGAAGGTATTGAGATCATCGCCGAACACTACCCGACGCTTCAACAGGTTGCTGTCTTCGATACTGCCTTTCACCAGACCATGCCCGAAGTTGCCGCACGCTATCCTCTTCCGTATCAACTGTATGAAGAAGCCTCTGTACGCCGCTACGGATTTCATGGGACCTCACATGCCTATGTAGCCAAGGAGGCTGCCAAATGGCTGAAACAGCCTTTGGAAACATTAAACCTGATTACCCTGCATCTGGGCAACGGTGCTTCTGCAACTGCTATTAAAGAGGGGAAGAGTATCGATACATCCATGGGGATGACTCCACTCGAAGGCTTGATGATGGGTACACGCTCCGGAGATATAGACCCCGCGATCATTCCCTATCTTATGCACACCCAAAATATCTCTATTGATACAGTAGATTCCTTGCTTAACAGAGAGAGTGGGCTTAAGGGTATATGCGGAACAAATGAGATGCGTGAGATCATAGCTTCAGCAGAGAATGGAAATGAAAAAAGCAAATTAGCTCTGGAAATGTATGTCTATCGTATTCGAAAATACATTGGTGCCTACATTGCAGTACTCGGTTCTGTTGATGCTCTTGTATTTACAGGAGGCATAGGTGAGCATGCTGCACTGATTCGTGAGATGGTATGTGAAGGAATGGAAGGTATTTTTGGAGTTGTACTCGATAAAGAGAAGAATCTCTCCGAAGAGAGCGGAAACCGTGTCATACATGACACCCAAAGCAAGATCGCCCTGCTTGTCATCCCCACCAATGAAGAGCTGGAAATAGCGAGAGAGACCGAAAGGGTTATCCTCTCTTAGAACTGATTCCCCATAGAGAATTCAAAGGTCGCCGTATCATCATACTCATTAGGATCAATTGCATACGCAAAGATCAGATTGATCGCACCGAACGGCGACTGCCACTCGATCACTGCTCCCGTAGAGGACCTTACAAGCGAATCACCAAATCGTGAAACTGTAGGATCATTAAAATCGACATAACCTCCGCTTGAATTACGTATAGGATCCGTACTGATCCTACCAATATCATAAAAAGCGGATAAACGCATTTTTGCTGCATCGGAGAGAGGTATATTGGCTTCCAATGATATGGATTCACGTTCGGTACCACCGATCCTGTCACCTAAGACATCTGGAGAAAGTGAATATGGATTATATCCTCTGACCGATCCGATACCTCCCATAAAAAGCCTTTCTGCAATAGGAATATACTGGTCATCCTGGGAAATAATTTTAGTATAGCGTGCTTTAAATCTTAAGATCAGGTCATAATCAATAAGATCTTCCATCCCGTAAAAAGCACCGAAACGTGCATTTACCTTGATAAAATTATCAAATTCTGTATATCCTCTATCAAGATTGACCTTCTCAAGATCTCCATCCATTTGTGCAAATTCTCCATTAAACGCAGCAATGAAACCTTCTCTTGGCAACAGATAATCATCCGTATTATCAAATTTCAGGCTGGCGAAACCCGATGCTTTCTTATATTTGTCATTATAAAATTTATCATTGATCCCACCGACTGTATTGAGATAGCTATCACTGTATTCTGATTCATTATCGACATAACCAATCCCCACAGAAGCATAAAAGTGTCTCCAGAATTCACGCCCTACATTCAGTGAACCACCCAACTGATCAATGGTATATCCGTCTGTTTCCTCATAGTTATAGTCATACTTTCTCTTATAGAGGCTCAACCCCATACTGTACAAACTGTCCCAGACCCTCGGGTTTACAAATGAAAGGTTGAAGTTCTGTGAAACTTTTGACCATTCAACTCCAAATGTAGAGTTAATACCCGATCCAAAAAGGTTTCTGTCAGAAATAGAAGCATTCACCATCAACCCTTCATAAGAACCATATCCTCCACCTGCAGAAATGGTACCGGTCTGAGTCTCCTTCACTTTTACAAGCAAATTGACCTTGTCTTCTGAAACCCTCTGACTTTGGATATCGACTTTTTCAAAAAATCCTGTCCTCTGAAGTGCATTCCGACTCTCTTTAAGATCTGTCGCATTGTAAAGATCTCCCGGTGCCAGGTAGATATAGCGTCTAATGACCCTGTCTTTTGTCTGGTCATTCCCGGAAATGAGAACATCCCCAATGGTCACTTTCTGACCCGGTGTGACGATATACTGAAGATCAACAATTCCTTTTTCCGGATCTTGATGCATATTGGGCGTCACTTTGGCATACGCATATCCAAGATCACCCGCTTTGTTCTCAAGCATCTTTATATCTTTACGCATCTTCGTGATGTTAAATACTCTGCCTGAATGAAGATCGAGTTCTGAAGTCAGTTCAGCCGTATTGAGACCGGGAATATTTTGTGAAATACTTATTTTACCAACCTTGTACTGCTTGCCTTCTTTGATCTGGTAATCCACTTCTGCCGTATAGGAACTGTAGTCCACACGCATTAAAGGCTTACTGACATGGGCATCAAGGTAACCATGTTTCATGTAAGTCTCTTTGACCCTGTATGCATCATACTCCAGCTGATCTACTTTAACCTCTCCGTTATGGAAAAAGAAAGGAATGAAACCGAGTGCATCCTCTTCCTGGTTGACCAGATCATTCTCAAGATCACTTTTATCCAGTGCTTTGGCACCGATAAAGTTAAGCTTTTTGATCTTGATCTTTTCGCCTTTATTGACATCAAAAGTGATCGCTACAGCATTTTTTCCTACCGGCTTGGTAGTGACCTCAACGACAGAATCATAGTTCCCTTTAGCTTCAAGGGCCGCCTGCATTGTTTTCTTGGCTCTCTGTACACGCATTTCATCATACAGGTCACCTTTTTTGATCCCGACACTTTCAAGAAGCTTTTTCCCGTCATCACCATAGCCTGTCACTTTGACCTTTGCAATAGCCCGTTTTTCGTTGAAGTGGTAGATCAGTGTACTACCCTTCTGCTCTACCCATACATCTTCAAAATAACCCTGATCGAAAAAGTTCTTGACAGACTCATCGATCTGTTCACTTGTGACATTGTCTCCGGGACGGATCCCCGCAACTTCGTATGCAACACTTTTTGAAAGGTGTGCCAGACCTTCAAACTTGATATTGCTGATCTTTTGTGCAAAAAGCACCGATCCCGCGAGCATCCATGCAAGAGCAATTTTTCTTGTCATCATTGTAAACCTTGTTTGTAATTTGCTAATATTTTATCTTTTTTTCAATAAGAGAGTAGTTAATATGCTATAATCACATCCAAAATATTGTTTGCTTAAAAGGGTAATCATGGCAATAAAGATCGGGATCATAGGACTTGGACTGATGGGCGGTTCCTTCTCGCTTGCACTCAAAAAAAATTCTGACAGCTACCACTTCATCGGGCTTGACCACAACAGAGAACACTGCAGACAGGCACTCTCTCTAGGACTTGTCGATGAGATCGTAGAAACGCTTGATGAGATCAAAAGTTGTGATATCATCATCCTGACGATCCCGGTGGACGGCATCATCTCCGTTGCCAATCAGATAGGTACTCTCGATGCAGAATGTACTGTTATAGACCTCGGAAGTACCAAAGAAAAGATCTCTGAAAGCATTCCCAATAATCTGAGAAAAAACTTTGTGACAGCACACCCCATGACCGGTACGGAGAAGTTTGGACCCACTGCTGCCATAGACGATCTTTATGAAGGGAAGGTCGTTGTCCTGTGCGATATGGAAAAAAGCGGAGAGCATCAGCAGGAAGTCACGAAAAAGCTCTTCACGGACATTAAAATGACTCTTGTTTTCATGGGGGCGAAAGAGCATGACAGACATGCCGCATTCATTTCACATATGCCCCATGCACTCTCTTATGCATTGGCAAATTCAGTGATGAAGCAGGAGGACCCCGAAAGCATCGTCGCCCTTGCAGGCGGTGGATTCAAGGATATGAGCCGTATTGCCAAATCCTCCCCGAAAATGTGGGAGGATATCTTCAGACAGAACAAAACAAACCTCATCGAAGCAATAGAAGCCTTTGAAACAGAACTCAAAGAGTGTCGCCGTATGGTCGAAAATGAAGAGTGGGAAACACTGAACAAATGGATGGCTGAAGCCAATACCCTGCACGATATTTTATAGGGCACCTATAGCCGGTACCTGAACGTCGCAATTACTTCTACCTTTTTGCCTATGCTCTTCTCAATGACCTCTTTGAGCAGTTTCTTCTCTTCTGGAGTAAGGAAACCACTGGCGATCACTTCACAGCGGACCTCCAGTATCTTACTGTGCTGTATCAGCTGAATATGGGAGAGTACCACTTCCTGTTTTTGCAATGTAAAATGAATATTGGCAAGCTTTTTCTGGATCGCGATATTCTCTTTCATGCGCTCAAAGGAGTTATAGAGAGGAATAGCAACCAATGCTGCAATAAGAAACCAGGTGATGATCCCTTTTCTCGCTACACGGATGGGAGAGTATCCCAGTACTACAAAGGTGAGTGCCGCTGCAAATACGATACCCACCAGGTTGGTCAGGAAAAGAAGAAAAGCCGAAGAGAACATATGCCACTCCGACCACCCCAGGCCTATCCCTGCCACAGCAATAGGCGGTACCAATGCCACGGCGATAGCAACACCGGCAAGTGAACCGAGTATCTTCTCATTGCTTTTTGCATAGGCAGCCGCCATCCCCGAGGCAATAGCCACAAAAAGATCCAGTGTGGTAGGGAAAAGCCGTCCGGACATCTCTGAGGTCAGTTTTTCTATGGGGATGAACCAGGCGATCACCGCAGCGGTCAAGAGTACAGAGAGTACCCCCACAGCGATCGTCCTGGCAGAAGTGAGCTCCAGGGTACTGTCCTGCCTAAGTACGCCCATACTCAAACTGACGATAGGCTGCATCAGAGGTGCCAAAAGCATCGCACCGATAATGACTGAACTCGAATTGATGAAGAGGCCGAAGGTTGCGATCATCGTTGCCAAAATAAGCAGTACCATAAACGTACTGCTCAAGCGGCTCTCTTCACGCAAACTTGAAAAGAGAGAAGCATACTGCTCCTGGCTTGCATGGGAGAAGAACGGGATCGCTTTTGCCAGATAGCTCGAACTCTCTTCATCCCTTGGAAGATGGTCGATCTTGACACTGTTCTTTCCTTTGACATCTTCGCTCTGCCTCTCCCAGAAAGCCTCCCCTACACTCAACTGCAGGCTCTCTTTGGTACTGCGAAGCACTACGGGAGTCTCAAAGCGTACAGCTGAATCTACCAAGACTTCAAGCGGGCTTCCCGTTTCCACTTTCAGTTGAGAACTTCTGACATAGCCCAGAGAACGCGGCAGCTGTTCGGATTTCCATTGTGAAACCAATGCCTGGAAAAGATAGCCCACATACTGAAGCATCGATACCGGTGCCAGAATAAGCAGAGAGAGTTTTCCATCGGTCGCATTGATCTGGGAAGAGATAAGCCTGGAAGCGAAAGTACCGTTCTGATACTCCACACCTACCAGCCCTACCGCGGAGACCTTGACCTCCTTTTCATTTTCATCTGTCAGTGTGATCCTGGTATGGTGCAGACGTTTGACCTTTCGGAGTGTGTGAAAAAAGAGCTCTATCCTCCTGAAAATATTTTTGTTCGTGAGTACCGCATCATAGGTATCCAGAGGCGGAGCATCTCCGATGACCACTTCCTGGATCACCAGTTCACTCTCGCAGTAGAACAGGTCTATCTTTTTTTCCACCTTCTCTTTTGCAAGGGAAATACTCTCTTCAAGACTTGAGGGAAGGGCAAAAGTACGCATCAGTTTTTTCTGGGTCGGCAACGGTACGATACCGATGCTCATATCTGCCAACTCGGCATAGGTAATGGCTTCTTTGATCTCTTCAAGCTGGCCTGAAACCATTAAATGGGAGTATTTCCCCTGCTCGATGGCATGCATCTGCGAAAGAGGAATAAAGGTAACACGTTCATCTTTCAGCAGAATCCTGCATTTTTCCAGAAATGCCTCTTCTATATTTCCGTAAATATAGGCGATCTTAGAGAGCCCCATCTGTCTTCCTCCCCATTTTCAAAGATCAGCGGGTTCTATACTTTTCCACCAATGCTTTCAATTCTTTTTTGTCAATTATAACACTTTTATCGCCATTTTTCTTGGCATAGAGCTTGCGTACCATCGCTTCTGCCTCTTTATCGTCATTGATATGGGCATAGAGGATCTTCAATGCTTCAGACTCCTTGAACGGACTGGCCGCTCTTCCTTTGAACTTGGGAAGCAGTTGTAGCAGATAGAGGGAAACCGCACCGGCCATAAAGGCAAGCAGTAGCATCCACCATGCGACACGTTCGACCTCTACCTTCTCCACCACTTTTTCCGAAGCGGTATCGTGCTGCTTCAGGTTCGTCTGTACCTTGCCGTCCGTACTGTTCGTGACAGGAACCGCAGCGCTACTCTGCTGTGGAGCATCCACTTTGATATGATATGCAGGGATCTCCAGCGTACTGACCATGCCTTTTTTCGTATCGTATACAGAGATCGTTCTGGCAGGAATAGTGAAATCATGATCGGAAATGAATGCAAAACTCTTTACAAAAGTACTTTTCGTTTTGCTTCCGCTCAGACCTGTTTCCACTTTCGCATCGTCACTGTAAACGGTCACACCATCCACTTCATAGTCACTCAGGTCAAAATCCTCAAGCGATCCTTCACCCTCGATACGTACTGTCAGATTCACCGGCTTGTTGACCTTGACATGATCATGGTCCACTTCACTCTGGAGTGTGAAATCACCGACAAGGTCCGTATCTGCAGGTTTTGGTTTGACTTTGATGGTCAGGGTGTTGGATGCGATCGACTTCCAGTTGGCTCCGAAGAACCTGCCGAACATATCACGTCTGCTTCTGTCCACTTCGGAGATCTTGGCTCTTGCGGGCCCCACGGTATAGCTTCCTTCCTTCTGCGGGGTAAGGATATATCTGAGTTCCTGTACCTGCTGGTCTCCTTTAATATAAGCTTTGGGATCATTGACTTCTTTCACGAAGAAACCTTTGAACTCCGGCTTGGTATACTGAGGATTGTCCGCCAGTCTTACACCTGTTTTAAGGCTGAAGTAGACCGTGACCACCAAAGGTTCCCCTACAATGACCTCCTGTTTATCTGCACGTATCTGCAGTGAATATTTTACACCACTGCCCATACCCGGTGCCGATGCTTTGACCACTTTGACATTTATGGGTTTTGTCTCATAGCTTTGGCCGTCAATGGTTACTGTATAGGCAGGAATGGTCATATCATGCTCCGGAGCAAAGGTCAGAATGAGACTTGTCGAATGCTCGTTGGACATCTTCCCGTTGATATAACTGATGGAGTTGTTCTGTGTCTGGGAACGTCCCAGTACCTTCGCACCATCGATCTCCTGAATGTCAGGAAATTCTGCACGTTTACCTGTCGCTTTCAGGCGCAGCTGCACGGTATTGCCTGCTACCACTTCATGCTGGGATACTTCTGCTGTAACACTTCCTGCCGCCAAGAAGGTAAACAGGGAACAGCATAGAGTAAACAGTACTATTATTTTTTTCATCATCTCTCTCCATACATAGTATTTATTGTATTACCACGGATTGACATCGTCTCTCCTTGGTCCTTTTTTGGGACTGCCCATCTGGTAGATCATCGTCGGGGTCTTTTTCTGTCCCATTTTCTTCAGCAAACGTTTCAGCTCCTGAGCCTTCAGCTTCTCTTCTTTGCTCATCTTCTGCTTTTTTGGCTGACTTGAAGCTGCATCACCCTTTTCATCTTTCGGTTTCTGCTTCTTCTCGTCAGCTTTCTCTTTTTTATCGGACTTCTTCTTGTCGCCTTTCTGGTCTTTTTTCTTTTTTTGGCCCTTCTCTTTCTGGTCTTTTTTCTGGCCGTCTTTCTTTTTCTGCTCTTTTTTCTGCTGCTGATCTTTTTTCTTCTGATCGTTCTTTTTATTCTGGTCCTGGTCTTTCTTCTGGTTCTGTTTTTTCTGATCCTGATTCTTCTTGTCGTCTTTATTCTTTTTGTTTTGATTCTTCTTCTGATCTTTGTTCTTCTTTTGATCTTTGTTCTTCTTTTGATCTTTATTTTTCTTCTGCTGTTTCTTCTTCTCTTCCTCTTTTTTCTTCATCTTTTTTGCAAGTTCAAGATTGAAACGGGTATCTTTGTCCTCTTTTATCTTCAAAGCTTTCTCATAACTCTCTATGGCTTTGTCCCACTTCTTCTTCTGAAAATAGCTGTTGCCGATATTGTGGTAGCGCATCGCATCATCCACACCTTCCGCCTTCTCATACATTTTGATGGCTTCGTCATACTTTTTGTTTTTATAGTAGGCATTTCCAATGTCATACTCTTTCTGCGGCAACTCTTTGTCAAGCGTATTCAGCAGTGCAGCACTCTTGCCGTACTCTTTGGCCTTGTAAGCCTGTTTTGCTGCTTCAATCGTCTTGAAATCAGTAATGCCTGCCTGCAGGCAAGTGAATAATGAATAGTGAATAATGAATAGTGCCGGTATGCTTTTTTTCAAAAAGCTTTTATTAAATATCATGCCATACCTCCGTTCCTACTTCCTACCTGCTCACTCCTACCTCGAAAGCGCGGTAGCGAGCTCAAGCCTATCAGGAGCAGGAACAAGCCCAGTCCAAGCGGATAGTAGAAATACTCTACCCTCTGCTTGATCTTCACTTCACCCTGCTGCTGGGCCTTGTATTTGCCATGGATCACATCGGCAAGACTTTTCATATCTTCCTTTCCGTTCGCAGCGACCACATAGGCACCGTTATTCTCTTTTGCCAGTGTTCCCAGAGCATCATTTCGCTGCGTAATGGCAATGGTACCATCCTTGAGGGTCAGCGGCCTGCCGTTCTTGTCTATGACAGGCGCACCTTTTTTTGTTCCCACCAGTACCACATAAAGGTCGATATCGTTGGCTTTGAGTACATCGGCAAATCCTTCGATCGCCTTTTCATCTCCGCCATCGGTGAAGAGCACAAGGATCTTCGGCTTCTTCTCCTTCATCAGTTTGCTCGCCAGTTCGGCCAGTGCGCTAAAGTCCGTCGACCCCAGGTTGATATAGGAGTCATCGACACCTTCCACCAGCATCTTAAGCGTCTCTTTGTCCGAAGTGAACGGTGCCAGAACGAACGGGTTGTGCGCAAATGCCACCACCCCGATATCATCACTTGGCATCACATCGAAGAACTGCTTGAGTTTTTTCTTGGCAAAGGTCAGCCTGTTGGGGTAGACATCTTTGGTACGCATGGAACCTGAAATGTCCAGTGCCGTTAAAAGTGTCAACCCTTTCACTTCGACCGTCTTGTCACCCTTCTCGATGACCGGACGTGCCAATGCTACGATCATTAGAAATATCGCCAAAAACATGATGATGTTCCGCATCATCAGCGGCATACTCTCATCACTTGCACTCAGGCGCTGGAGTACCTTCTCATCGAAAATACGCGAAAGTCTCTCTTTGTTCGTCGAGATCAGGAAGGCAAAGATCACAAAAGGAATGATCATCAGCCAAAACAGGTAGGGATGCATAAAACTCATCTTACACTCCTCTCTGGTTTCTAAAATAGATGAACAGCAGCAGACTCAAGATCGCCAAAAAGAGCGGATAGATATACAAATAGGTATGCTCCACCACTTTTTTGTTATTGAGTTTGGATGCTTCAAGCTTGTCTATCTCGTCATAGATCTTACTCAGCATCTCTGCATTCCTCGCACCGTATGCCTGGCCTTTTCCTGCCTGCGCCAATGCCTGCAGATAGGCACCGTTATAATCCCTCGGACTGCCGATCCCGATCGTATAGAGCTTGATCTTTCTCTTCTCTATCATGCTTTTGACATCGGTAAAGGGGATCTTGCTCATATTGTCTATACCATCGGTCAGCAAAATGACGATCTTCGACTTGGCCTTGCTTTTGCTCAACAGGTTATAGGCCTGCACCAGTGCATCGTTGATCGCCGTACGTTTACCGGCCATACCGAGTTCCTGCATCTGGGTAATATTGGTCAGGAACTCCTTCTCGAAGGTCAGCGGCGAAGCGATGAATGCCACATCCGCAAAGGTCACCATACCGATACGGTCATCCTTACGCTTCTCGATGAAGTCGGCTACAACCTCTTTGACAACATCGAACTTGTTCTTGTACGGATCCTCAGGGTCAAAACCCATCTGACGCATCGAATCGGAGCTGTCGATCACCAGAACGATATCCCTTCCCTCTTTTTTGGAGTTGGAATAGCTCTTGGTCACGACGGGCGATGCCAGTGCGACCACTGCCGCCACGATACCGATCCATTTCAGCCAGCTGAGCAGTGAACTCTTGTGTGCCGTTTTCGCGATCAGTGTCCCTACATGAGGAAAGAAGATCGCCCTGCTGCGCTCCCTGCACCACTTGGCACAGACCACAAAGAGCAATATCAGCCCAAGTAATAACGGATATTCAAAACTAAATTGACTCATCTGCCACCTGCACGAAAAGATTGAATTTGTTTTTTGTCTCTACATCCACTTCATCTACCTCTTTTTTGTATTTGTATTTCTCCAGCATCGGTTCAAGCTGTGAGAAGAGTTCTTTTTTCCGCTCATCCGTAGCCAGAAGCCTTGCATAATGTGTCGCTTCATAGGCTGAATGTTTCGCATCTTTCCAGTCAATGGCCTTGAGTCTTTCCAGATATCCTTTTGCCAGATTGATCTTTCTCTTCTCCCAGAGCTTCTTCCCTGCGAAAAAGAGTATCCCAAGCAGTAACAGCACACCAAAGCCGATCAACCCCCAGTAGATATAAATAGAACTGTCCGGTATCTCAAGCAGAGGCTTGATGTCACGTAACTCCTCCTGCGGTGATGCCGCGGGGAGGAGAGAGGGTAGCGGGTAGAGAGTAGCGGGTAGAACTCCCACCAATCCTCTTTTTTTACGCTTTTTTCTTGCTCTATCTATATTCTGCATATACATTTTTCACTCCAAATCATTATTCTTCTACCCTCTACCTTCTCATACTCTTCATCAGTTTCAACGCACCATCCTCATGGGTGTAGACCTTGGTGAACCGTATGCCGTGTTTTTTGAACTGCTTGTAGAGTTTCTCATCATTCTGAAGCAGTGCTTTTTTATAACTTTTAAGTGTGCCACTGTCGATGTTGCCTTCAAAACTCTGTTTGGTCTCCATGTCTATCAGTCTGAGATAGCCCAGTTCACTCGGATTCTCTTCAAACCTGTCACGGACGATCACAGCAAAGACATCATGTTTTTTACTCAACAGTTTCAAGTCCACATCCCCTACAAAATCAGAGATAATGAAAAGCAGCGCTTTCTTTTTCAAACGGTTGTTCAGCGTCTCTACCAGTGCCTTGAAATCGCCCTCTTTGCCTATGGGTTCAAAATCGACGATATTCTCTACTGCTTTATGGACCGAAAAAAGCTTTTTGCTCGGTTTGCTCAGCGC
>Ga0256913_10000618_pt1 | contig 18489 bp, 11 predicted proteins | sample Axial_MatmetaG_FD_185970 | JGI IMG/M metagenome (GOLD analysis project Ga0256913, IMG submission 185970) | Deep-sea worm associated microbial mat communities from Axial Seamount, Juan de Fuca Ridge, Pacific Ocean - Axial_Mat | ecosystem: Environmental > Aquatic > Marine > Oceanic > Microbial... | reverse complement strand
ATTGAAAGCATCAAGCAGTTTCCTGATGTCATGAAAATGGAGCCCGGTGGTGGGTTCGTCGAATATGAAAAGGGTTGGGGCATCTTTCTCATTGGCAAGAAATGAAGCGAGTTTGACACGCTGGCTTTCACCACCGCTGAGAGTGCTCGATGACTGGCCTAGCTTAACATATCCGAGTCCCACGTCAGACAGAGGTTTCAGCTTTTTAATGATGCGCTTTTCTATGGTCCCGGCATTCTGTGCGAAGAACTCTATTGCCTCATTCACGGTCATCTCGAGTATGTCGTATATGTTTTTTTTATTGTATTGAACCTCAAGGATCTCATCTTTGAATCTTTTGCCGTGACAAACCTCGCATGTCAGGATTATATCGGCCATAAACTGCATTTCCACCTTGATCACTCCTTCGCCCTGACACGCTTCACATCTGCCTCCGTCGATGTTAAAACTGAAATGCGAAGCTTTAAAACCGTTTATCTTTGATGTCTGCCGGTCGGCCATAAGTTTGCGTATTTCGTCGTAGGCTTTCAGGTATGTTGCAGGATTGGAACGTGAGCTTTTGCCTATGGGATTCTGATCGACGAACTCAACTGCGGTAATCGCAGTGACATCACCTGTCAGAAGATCGAACTCACCTGTTTTATCGGCATAACCGCCAAGGCGCTTTTTTATGGCAGGATAAAGAACCCTGTTAACAAGTGAAGATTTTCCCGAGCCGCTGACACCTGTTACCACAGTCATCATGTTCAGTGGAAACTTAACATTGATATTTTTCAGATTGTTCTCTCTTGCGCCTTTTATTTCTATGCTCAGATTTCCTTGCCTTCTGCTTTTCGGAACGGGGATCGTTTCAATACCATTCAGATATTTTGTTGTGAGACTTTGATCATGCTCTTTTAATTCTTTGAAATTGCCATGAAAGACTATCTCGCCTCCAAGCCTGCCTGCTCCAGGGCCGATGTCGATTATCTCGTCTGCAGATCTGATTATCTCTTCATCATGCTCCACAACGATCACGGTATTGCCAATATCCCTTAAATTTTTCAGGACTTTTATCAGCAGGTCGGTATCTCTTGAGTGCAGTCCGATGCTCGGTTCATCGAGGATGTAAAGTGATCCTACAAGGCTGCTGCCAAGCGAGGTTGAAAGATTTATCCTTTGGCTTTCTCCTCCTGAAAGGGTAGAGGAGAGACGGTTAAGGGTCAGGTAATCAAGACCTACATCACATAGGAAACCAAGGCGGGTGTTTATTTCATTAAGAAGTCTGCCGGCAATTTTCTGCTCATATTCGTTCAGTTGTATTTCGGAAATAAATTTTCGGAGTTTAGAAACCGGCATGGTTACAAGCTCGTTAATGCTTTTGCCGCCTACCTTCACCCAACCTGCCTCTTTTCGCAGACGGCTTCCACCACATTCAGGACATACGGTTTTTCCGCGGTAACGCGATAACATGACCCTGTATTGTATTTTGTACTGTTTTTCTTCAACATGTTTAAAGAAAGCATTCAGTCCTCTGAAATATTTGTTTCCTGTCCATATCAAATGGCGTTGTTCCTGTGTCAGTTCGAAATAGGGTTTGTGGATGGGGAAATCAAATTTATAAGCATTGGTCACAAGTCTGTCTTTCCATTTGCCCATTTTTTCACCCTTCCAGCAGGCGATGGCGCCTTCGTATACCGAAAGGTTTTTGTTCGGGACAACAAGGTCTTCATCTATACCGATGATCTTGCCGAATCCTTCACAACGGGGACATGCTCCTACAGGATTGTTGAATGAGAAAAGATGTTCCGTAGGAGGCTCAAAAACAATTCCGTCAGCCTCAAAACGATCAGTAAACATATGATCTGTGAAAGATGTGTTTTCATAAACCCTGAGGATACATTTCCCTTTTCCTTCGTAAAATGCCGTTTGTACCGAATCGGCAAGACGACTTAATGTGTCGTCGTCATTTTTTGCAGTCAGCCGGTCGATGACAAGATTTATTGATCCGCAACCGGAACTTAATGTTTTATCGTTCAACAGATCTTCGATCCTGAAAAACTCATTTTTGATCTCAACTCTGCTGAAACCCTGTTGCATGTATATTTCGAGATGATCATTACAATTTCTGTCATCGGCAGGAATTACCGGAGAAAGAAGGATGACCCTTTCACCGTCAGGTATTTGTTTAAAAAAGTTAATCACATCAGACACCTGGTGGCGTCGGACCTCTTTACCCGATACCGGCGAGTATGTTTTTCCTATACGGGCGTAAAGAAGCTTAAGGTAGTCATATATTTCGGTCGAAGTACCGACAGTGGAACGAGGGTTCCGGCTTGAGACTTTCTGTTCAATGGCAATAGCAGGCGGAATACCTTTGATATAATCAACCTCCGGTTTGTTCAAACGTCCCAGAAACTGACGTGCATATGCACTCAGGCTTTCCACATATCGCCTCTGGCCTTCGGCATATAAAGTGTCGAATGCAAGAGAAGACTTACCTGATCCGGAAACTCCTGTGATTACTAAAAACTTATTTACAGGTATCGACAGGTCTATGTTCTTCAGATTATGGACTTTTGCCCCTTTTATCTCTATTTTTCTCTGCATTCTGACGCTGAAAATAAAATTGAACGGCAAAGATACCCAACTTAATTATTTTAGTGAAACATTATTGAAATTGTTTCGTATAACCTGTTTGTGAATAATTGTTAATGATTTTCTTGGATATTTTAAGAAATTTTAGTTTTTTCACATTCGAAAAGGAATTTTTAACTTCTAAAAAATTGAATTGCCTATAAGAAAGACCTTTACGCGAATTGTAAATAGTTAGATATGAGGGATTTGAGACAACTCGCAGATGAGTCGTTGGTAAAGGGGTACATTTCAGGTAATTCAAGGTGCATTGATGTTTTGATTGACAGGCACAAGAATAAAATCTTTACCTACATATTAGTAAGCGTTAAAAACAGAGAACTGGCAGAGGATATTTTCCAGGATACCATTGTTAAGGTAATACATTCCCTGAAAGCGGGAAGATATTCGGAAAATGGTAAGTTTTCTTCATGGGTGATGCGTATAGGGCATAACCTTATCATTGATCATTACCGGAAGGAGAAGCATTTGTCAACTGTATCGAACGACAACTTCGATTTTGATCTTTTCAATCATCCCAGGTATTCGGCAAAGTCGGTTGAAGACCGTTTGGTTTATGATCAGATACTAAGGGATGTTGCGGACTTGGTAACGCTTTTACCCGAGTCACAAAAGAAAGTTGTTGAATTACGGCATTACAAAGGCCTTAGTTTTAAAGATATTGCCGAAGAGCTGGGAGTGAGCATAAATACGGCATTGGGACGTATGAGGTATGCCATAATCAATCTGAGAAAAATAGCAGCAGAAAAAAATATTTCATTGTCAATAAATTAAACACAATATTATTTCACAGGCAGCGTTTTATTGATAAAATACAAATGTATGCCTATGAATGAATTGTTTACTCTATTGAATTCTCAAAGTGATGCTGAAGTAGAAGCAACTATCTGGCTTAATATTTTTGAAGAGATCCCGGATAGCGCATTCAGCGATTCTACTGATCAGCCTTCATCGTTGACAATCTACGCTCTTAAGCAATATGCACGTGCATATGTTGATTTGGGAGATGAAAGTGTTGTTTTGAACTGAGCTCTGATGTTTGAGTTTAAAAACTGTTCCGTGTGGACAGTTTTTTTTATTTTTACTAAACTGGTTAAGATTTTTACGGTTTTGAATTCTTTCTTAAAAAAAGATAACTTTTATTGCTTTTCAGCGTAAAGAATTACGTCAAACGGAAGCATTGCTCCGATTTATTAACAAAATGAAGTAATTTTTCACCAAAACAGGAGAGTTTTATAACTTTTATCTATATTTGGGTAATTGATTTCCTATTAACTTAATTATGTCACAATTAATATCTTTGTCTGAGGCAGCCGCCATTGGTTTACATAGTATGGTGTATATTTCATCTTTAAAAGAAAAGGTTAATGTAGGTCAGATATCAGAATACATAGGCAGCTCTAAGCATCATGTAGCTAAAGTGATGCAACGACTTGTAAAAGAAGAGTTTATTGTTTCGAACAGAGGGCCTGCCGGAGGATTTGAATTAAATAAAAAACCTGAAGAGATAACTTTACTGGATATTTATGAAGCTATTGAAGGACCTATAAATACTCATATATGTTTAGGAAACAAAATTGTATGTCCGTTTAAGAGATGTATTTTCGGAGATCTTTCTTTTAAGATGACGCTCGAATTCCGAAACTATATGCAGTCACACACCTTAGACGAATATCTTGATGATCTGATCTTAAAAATGTAATTATTACAGCAGCCATCGTTTTTGCGGTGGCTTTTTTGTTCGTATTGGTACAAGTCGTGTCTCATTTCCGCACACTACCCGTGAATAAGATTAATAGCTTATTGTTGTATGTTTCAATAGAACAGTGTTTTATGATTGTTGGCATGATGTCTGTTATTAAATGATCGGAACTTAATGATGATTTATTCAAACGTGAAAGTTCAATTAATTAAGACCGGTATTTATAAACTAAAAATTTACAGCCATGAAAAAGTTATTATTTGTTGCACTTATCAGTGTAATCTCAGGATTCGCCATGAAGGCAGAAAAGCTCGTTCTTAAGGGTGACACCCATAATGCTTTGGGAAAATATGTGATTGAAAAAACTGATGATTTCGTTGAATTGAACGGAAAGGCCCTTCCGACATATATCATCAGATTTGAGAACTCAGATCAAACCTTAAAGGTTGCCGTTGACAAAGATAAAAAAAGTAAAACCAAAAACTTCATAGTTTTAGGCGATAATCTTAATATGCAATACACTTGTGAAGAAGCATATTTTGGTGTTACAAAACTTGATAAGAAATATACAAAGGCCGGTATTAAATCCAATTCGGATAAACTTAACCGGACAGAATATTTCCATCAAAAAGTAATTACTAAAACAAACCCTGTTGACAGGGATTGTCTGGGACTTATAGCATGTTATTATCCGATGCTCGTTGTTGATTATGAGAAAGAGTTTTCTTTGAACTAGATTAAATAGAACTGATTGATTCGGGACCCATGGTAACATTACTGTGGGTCTTGTTTTTTTGTGGCGTGACAATTAGTAATTTAATTTTTGTATACTCCTTTTTTGTAATGTGATAATTTATTTAGTACTTTAAAAAGTTTTAAAATTAAATTCAAATACTATGAGGAGTAAATATTTTATTTTTAAAGAACTCTTTAAAGGGATCTTTATTTTTGTGTTAATGTCATTGGTTTTATCCGGATGTTCACAGAGTGAAAAAAGACAGAAATTACCGAATGTAGTTCTGATATTTATAGATGACATGGGATATGGAGATATCGGCACATACGGTGCTGTTGATTATGAGACTCCTAATCTTGACAGATTTGCTACCGAGGGAATGAGATTTACCAACTTCTATGCTGCTCAGGCTGTTTGCAGTGCTTCGCGTGCCGGACTGCTTACCGGATGTTATCCGAACAGGATCGGTATTTCGGGTGCTTTGATGCCATGGGCCAAACATGGTCTTTCGGATAAGGAGATGACCATAGCCGAACTGTTGAAACAAAAAGGATATGCAACAGGTATGGCGGGTAAATGGCATCTGGGGCATCAGAAACCTTTTTTGCCTCTACAGCATGGTTTTGATGAGTACCTTGGCCTGCCTTACTCCAATGATATGTGGCCTGTTGATTTTGACGGAACGCCGATAACTAAAAATTCATCCAAGCCATGGAAGGCTAAATATCCTCCTCTTCCATTAATAGATGGTAATAAAAAAGTAAAGGAGATAAGGACACTGAAAGACCAGGGTACACTTACAACTATCTATACTGAACGTGCGGTTGATTTTATAAAAAGGAACAAAGACAGGCCTTTCTTTTTTTATCTGGCACATTCAATGGTTCATGTTCCTCTGGGTGTATCAGATAAGTTCAAAGGAAAGAGCAAACAGGGGCTATACGGTGATGTGGTAATGGAGGTCGACTGGTCGGTGGGAGAAGTGCTTAAAGCTCTTAAAGAGAACGGACTTGAAGATAATACGATCGTGATATTTACAAGTGATAACGGCCCGTGGCTGAATTTTGGCAATCATGCGGGATCGACAGGAGGTCTGCGTGAAGGTAAAGGAACAAGCTGGGAAGGAGGACAACGGGAGCCGTGTATTATCAGATGGCCCGGAGTCGTACCCGAAGGTGTTATTTGCAACAAGCTTTCCTCTACAATTGATATCTTGCCGACATTGGCAAAAATTACAGGAGCAAAATTACCTGATCATAAGATAGACGGTGTGAATATTCTCCCGCTATGGGAAGGTGTTCCTGATGCAAACCCGCGCGACCATTTTCTGTACTACTATCAAAGGAACAGTCTTGAGGCAGTGAGAAAAGGACACTGGAAACTTGTTTTGCCTCACTCATATCGCTCTTATGTTGGTGTGTTGCCAGGCAATGACGGATTTCCGGGGCCCTATGCCCACGATTCAACAGGTCTGGCACTTTATGATCTGAGAAGAGACCCGGGTGAACATTACGATGTGAAAGAATTATATCCTGAGGTTGTCGAAGATATTATGCCGATCGTAGAGGCAGCACGAGAAGATCTTGGTGACGACCTTACGAAACATAAAGGTAAGAACAGAAGACCACCGGGGATGATCTCAGAATAAATGAGGCTGTCTGAAAAGTATCGGACGGACTATTTCTTTTTATTATCCGACAACAATTTTGGCATTTACGGATATGACCCTGTTGTTTCTTGCAAAAGAGAGATAATACACCATTATAAATTAATTAAAGAGGCTGTCCGATACTTTTCAGACAGCCTCTTCTTTAGTTTCTTCCGGTTATTTTTTACAATACTACTTTTGAAGATATGAAAACTATCACGAATATTAATAAAATTGCATAAGTAATAAGATTGACAGAATGGATACTTATGCTGTCTGCAAGACCTTTTTTTAATGTCCGGGTATTATGATGTGAAATGAAAATAAACCGCGGAAGAAAATGGATGAACAGTCCGTATACCAGTCGACCGAGGATCAAACCCAAAAGGGCCCCTGCGATAATGTCACCCGGGTAATGTAATCCAAGGTAAATTCGTGAATAGGAAAAAATAACAGCCCATGAGAATATGGTAATATTGAACAAACGGTTACGGAATATCAGGCTTAAGTACACTGCCAGTCCGAATGAATTGGCAGCATGCGATGATACGAAGCCGTAAAGTCCTCCTCGTTTGTTGTGAACAATGTGGACCATATCCCTCAAAAAAGGATCATGCGTGGGCCTGAATCGTTCAAAGAAAGGTTTGAAGAATCCGGATGAAATACGGTCGCAAAGTAAAATAAGAACTGCTGCGAAGATCAAAAACCATATTCCCCGCAAACTGTGATTCTTTATAAAAATGTATGCGATTGTCAGATACAAAGGTATCCAGGTTAATGTGTTAGTGATGATCCAGAAAAAATTATCCCACATGGGGGAATGATAACTGTTTAAACAGAGCAGCAGGTTTTTGTCTAATTCTGTAAGTTGTTCAATAATTCCCATTACAGTTATTTTTTACGAAAAATACTTTTTTTGAACGTTTAAAAAAAATGTGAGTGCCAAAAGTTTATACTTTTTGAAGATTGGCTATTGAAGCTTTTAGATTATCTTTGAAAAAATCTTTGTTTATGCGAAAAAAAGCTTTAATGTTGATCAATCCTGTGTCGGGAGTTGGCAAGCAAAAGAATATTGAAAAACTGGTAAAAGCATACATAGATAAAGATCGTATTGATATCGACCTGAAATATACCGAATATGCAGGTCATGCTAAGGAACTCAGCCGTGATGCCATTGGTAAATACGATATTGTTGTAGCTGTTGGAGGTGACGGTACCGTGAATGAAGTAGGCACGTCACTGATAGGTTCAGATACTGCAATGGCAATAATTCCCACCGGTTCGGGGAACGGACTTGCAAGACATCTGAAAATTCCCATGAAACCGGAAAAAGCGGTTCAGTTACTGAACAGGTATAAATTAAAAAAGATAGATACGGTCAGGGTGAATGATCTGTACTCGCTGAATGTTGCAGGAGTGGGCTTTGATGCCCATATTAGCCACATGTTTGCAAAAATGAAGCAGAGAGGCCTGATATCATACGTTAAACTTGTAACGCGCGAATTCGGCACCTATGAAGCTTCAAAGTATGACCTGAAGATCGACGGAGAGTCATTTTCTCAGAAGGCTTTTCTCGTCAGTTTTGCCAATTCGTCACAATACGGTAATAATTTCTACATTGCCCCCGATGCCAAGATTGACGACGGATACATTGATGTGTGTGTGATGAACAAGTTTCCTAAGATTGCTGCACCTGTGCTTCTGATGTCAATGATGAGCAAAGAAAATATCGGTGGTTATCTTGAACGGGTGGTAAAAGCCAAAGAAGTGCTGATCGAATATCCGGGCAGACTTGCCGGTCATATCGACGGCGAGCCTGTATGGTTTGGCAATAAAGTATCGGTAAAGGTCAATCCCTTATCGCTGAAAGTTGTAGTACCGCGCAAACAGCCAGGTCTTATCAAGCTTGTAAAAACTGTCAGGCCTTAATTCATCATAGAATCTATCATGTCAAGCTTCTTGTTGAAAAGCTTGATGTTTTGCTTTCCGTTCTCTATTTTTCGATGAAAATCTTTTACTAAAGCTTCAGATTTTTTCGATTTGGCAAAGAACCCGATATTGTTTTCCCATGTTGTAATATCGTTTTCCAGTTGTTTTAATCTCGAAATTATCTTATTTCTTTCAACTATCAGCTTATCCATGAAATTGTCGCTGTTTTTCAGATTTTCAAGTTTATTTCTGAACTTCTGGATATTCTTGCTGAACTCATCAAGGTTCAGGCTGTCGAAATGTTTGTTGATGTATTTTCTGAATTCCTGATTTACCCTGTCTTTATCGGCTAAAGGTACATGGCCGATCTCATTCCAGTGTTTCTGAAATTCCTGTAATGCTTTGAAATTTTCATCCACATTCTCACTGGGAATAAAATTCTTCACATCTTCAATTAACTTCTCTTTCAGTTCAAGGTTCTTGTCATGCTCAGAATCAATGTTGTTAAAGAAGTTTGACTTATTTTCGAAGAAAGCATCACATGCCGTGCGGAACCGTTTCCATATGGCATCGGAGTATTTACGTGGTACAGGGCCTATTTCTTTCCACTTTTTCTGTATCCTTATGAATTCTTCGGTTGTATGCTTCCAGTCTGTGTTGTCTTTCATTGCCTCTGCCTGAATGCACAGTTCGGTTTTCAGCTGAAGATTATTCTGCTGTTCTTTTTTATAGCTTTTAAAGAATTCTCTTTTATGATTGAAGAAATTATCGCATGCGTTCCTGAACCTTTCGTATATCAGGTTGTTATCTTTTTTCGGGGCGAAACCTATTGTTTTCCAGATTTGCTGAAGCTCAATTAGTTCTCTGCTTTTTGATTCCCATTCTTTGGGAGAGTGCAATTCAAGTTGAGACAGTGATTCTGCCTTCTCGCAAAGTTCTGTCTTTGCCTCAAGATTCTTTTTCAGTTGCTCTTTGAGTCCTTCAAAATACTCCTGGTGCCGCTTGTTGATCTTAGTTGTTGCTTCTTTAAATCGGGCCCACAGCTCATCTTTTTTGTCCAAAGGCACAGGGCCTATCTCCCTCCACTGATCGTGTAACTTCTGAAGTGTTTTGAATGCTTTTACTATTGTTGGCTCAAGTAATAAAGCTTCTGCCTTTTCACACAGACCAATCTTTTGCTCAAGGTTCTTTTTAAGGTCAAGATCGCGGAGTTCCTTGTTTATCTTAATGTAGCTGTAAAATTTCTCTATAGTGTAATTATATGTTTCCCAGAGGTCTCTCAGTTTATTCTGGGGAACGATGCCTATCTCATGCCATCTGTGTTGTAATGCGCGGAAATCGTGGAATGTTTCATTCAGTGATTCCTGACTGTTGATCAGGTCTTCAATACCTTTGATAACGTCGAGTTTTGCCTGATAGTTAGTTGCTTTTTCTTCTTCAAGTCTCCTGTTATATTCTGCCTTTTGGGTCTTGTATTCGTTAAGGAGTTTTTTTAGATCATTTTCCAATGGGTCGGATGGAGGTGTGAAATTTTCTTCAAGTTCACCTGATTCTATAAATTTCTTTTTCAGGTCCTCTATTTCAGCATTCCTTTTTTTGTAAAATGCACTTTTTATTGCTTCTACTTCATCCTTTATCTGATGTGGAGGAAAATTATGCAGTACATGATCAAGTCTTTCTATCAGGTTTTCTTTAGTAAGTTGAATGTGGGGTATCTTTTCCAGTTCCGGTACTGTATCTTCATCTTTTATTTCAACGGCAGGAGTAGTATCGGCGGTTTTATCTTCCTTTGTTTCAGATTCACTTTTAACTTCTTCAATTGCGTCCGTCTTCTGCTCTGCAACTTTATTATCTTCTGATATCTCTTCGGTTTCGTCTTTCAGATCTTTTTCAGATTCAGTATGAGCCTTAGTCTGAGGAGCCTTTGCTGTTTTACTTTCAGGCTTATCTTCAGGTTCATCTTCAGATTTTACTTCCGGGGTTGTCTCAGAAGCAGCATCTTCCGGCTCTTCTTTTGTTTCAGTTTCGGGCGTTTCCGTTATTATATTCTCTTCTGTGCCGATATCTTCTTTAGTTTCTTCTACTATATCGGTTTTCTGTTCCTTCTCAGTTTTATCTTCAGAACTATTTTCTGATGTTTCTCCGGATGCTTCCTCAGTTTTTACATTCATTTCCGGCTTCGTCTCTGCAGTTTTCTCAACCTGATCTTCTTCAGCAGGGATATTATCCTCAACCTTTTCAGCAGAGTCTTTTGTTTCTTTAACATTAACATTCTCTTTTCCTTCAACGGGAGCGTCATTCGTATTTTCAGGCTTTACGCCCGAATTCAAATCCTTACCTTCATCGGCAGGTTTGTTCAGATCATTTGCATTCATGGCAATTCAGTTTCAATTAGTCAAAAATTACGTAACATATCACACTTACGTAATTTTGCTTACGAATATATTGTTTATTGAGGAATACGCAAACATTTTTTGTTAAAATCGAATATGTTTTTCAGTATACTTAGGCATTGGAGTGTTTCATTTTAAGGCCATGCTGAACCCGACAAAGAGAACTTTCTGATATAGTTTCCTGTTTTTATCATAAAAATCAATGAGTTTTTGAATTAAATGAATACGGCAGCTCTGTTAACGACAAATCTGAGGTATTAATGATTCGACAAAATGTTGAATAAATTATTTAGTATTTTTGCAAAAAAACAGAGAAAGAATGAGAATTGACATACTTACGTTGTTTCCCGAAATGTTTGAAGGGCCGCTCAGTGAATCGATAATGAAGAGGGCTGTGGAAAAAGGACTTGTGGAGATATATTTTCATAACATCAGGGATTACAGTGAGGATAAACACAAGAGGGTAGATGACTACCCTTTCGGCGGAGGGGCAGGTATGGTAATGCGGATCGAACCTATTGCAAGTCTGATAGAAAAGTTGAAGGAACAACGTGATTACGATGAGATAATCTATACTACTCCCGACGGAGAGACATTCGATCAGAGAAGGGCGAACAGCTTGTCGCTTGCAGGAAACATCATGATACTTTGCGGTCGTTACAAAGGTATTGATCAGCGGATACGCGATCTGTACATAACCAGGGAAATATCAATCGGCGATTTTGTCCTAACGGGTGGAGAGCTTGCCGCTGCAGTAATGATAGATGCCATTGTGAGACTGGTACCCGGAGTCATCTCTGATGAAACATCGGCTCTTACAGATTCGTTTCAGGACAATCTTCTCAGTCCCCCCGTTTATACCCGTCCTGCCGATTTCAAAGGACATAAAGTGCCGGATGTACTTCTCAGCGGCCATGAGAAAAAGATAGACGAGTGGCGTGAAAAACAGGCTTATGAGCGGACAAAAAGGTTAAGGCCGGATTTATTAAAGGAATAGTGGTTAGTTCGTTGAACGACTGTTTTGTTTATCATTCGATAAACACAAATTCCAATGTTGAACGCTGAATGTTGAAATGCGAAGTTTGTTCTAAAGTTTACGTTTTCAGCTACTGAATACCTAATATGGTTAACTGATCAATTTATCTGTTGCAAAGTATCCGGTAAGGGCAATACTCACACTTTTTCGGGTCTGATGTCTGGATGAATGGTATTTCGGGATTGAACAATTCATCAAGAAGGTTGTGCAGGTTTTGTGTAAAATCAACCATCACATCTTCAAGCAGTACCTCCTTTTTGTTAATTAATATATTTACAGATGGTTTGTTTTTGTACAGGTCTTTAATGTTAAGTATTCCCGGCCGGTATCGTTTCCCGTTATCATTCTGATACAGCATGTATGAGTAAAGGATGGTCTGAAAAACAGCTTTGATGTCGGAATGTTTATCAGGATCAAAAAGTAATTTAAGATCACTTACCGTATTTTTTGATACTCCCGTTTTGTAATCTATCACCCTGTAAATCCCGTCTTTCATATCGATCCTGTCTACTATTCCTTTGATATTTACCGTGTATTTTCCTGTAGATATCCGTGTGTCTACTTTCTTTTCCAGGTCAGTAATAGTGAAAGGACAGATGTTCCTTTCTGTTTTCAGGAACTGAATGATATATTTTTGTACAACTTCTATGACCACCGAGTTCTTACCGTAAAGATTAAGGTAGCCTGTCTGTCTGTAATCGAAACCTGTAAGATGCTTTTTGAATGCTTCTGAAACAAGATCTTTTATTTTTCTTTTGTTGGCTGTCAGTTTGTTAATGTCATCTTCATTCACCACTTTTCCGATAAACGGAGAATAAAGTTTTTCGGCAACATCGTGAAATATCAATCCGAATATTCTGGCATCGGCATCTTCAATTATTTCGTCAGGCTCTTCTATGTCAGCTATTTTACTGTAGTAAAACCGTAGCGGACAATTGAAATAGGTTGATAAAGAACTTGGTGACAAATATCTTCCGCCGGGCTCAAGAAATTCATTCAATTTGTCCCGTACTTTTCCGGTCTTTGGTGTTACTATCGCAGGAGTGGAGAGCAGGTTTACTTCCTCAGTGTAGGTCTTCTCTTTAACATTATTGGGATAAAGGTATTTCAATAAATAGATGAAACGGCTCATCTCTCCCGACCTGTTGCCTTGTGTGGATGTGGTGTAAACCAAAGAAACCTTTTTTGCCCTGTGTATCAAGCGGAAAAAGTAATAGGAGAAAATGTTGTCCTGATGTTCGATGGCGGGTAACCCGAAACCTTTACGTAACGTGTAAGGGATGAACGTGTTGGGTGGCGAAGTGCGGGGGAAAACCCCTTCGTTAAGGTTCAGGATTATCAGGTTGTCAAAGTCTATTGCACGTGTTTCGAGAATTCCCATTACCTGTAATCCGGCCAAAGGCTCCCCCTCGAATGGTACGGTCTGGAACTCGAGCAATTTTCTCAGAAGCCTGAACCATGTAGCTGGTTCTATTTCTTTGTCCTGATCATTTAAGATATCATTAAGCCTGTTTATAGTTTTGTAAATTGAGTAGATGAATTCCTGTTCAATAACCTTGTCACTGTTGTCTTCCAGTTTTTCGAATATCCGTTCAAAAATGCTTTTCAGGTAAACAGGTATCTCTTTAGTTGATGTGATCTTTCTAAAGATCAATGAAAAAAGCTCATCGTCAAATTCCGATGTCTCAATGAAAAGTCGGTTATTGTTGATTATATCTTTCAGGAATTCTTTACCTTTTTTGCCTGATAAAACAGATATGTATTGATGCTGAAGTATGGGAATGACAAGTTTGTGATGGAACCATACTTTCCCGTCCTTTCCTGTTCGCAGCCGGCTTTGCAGGTCCGTCAGCAATTCAGTCAATCCGTAGGCCGGTGTGTTTTTTAAAGGATATCCCATGGTTATATTCACATGCTTGATCTCCTCAGGGATTCCGTGAAGGGCAGGAATAAGCATCGTTTCATCAGCCAGGATCAAAGCAGTACTGAGATCGCCCTCTTTTTTGTCCGACAGGAATCCTGTTACTTCCTTTATCTGATCAAGTGAAGTGGTAACGGGAACGATGGTAATGTCTGCGGTTGCAGAATCTTCCGGTTCGGGAAGGGCCCAGTCGTGAGGAGGCGGGAACTTACGAATGTTATCTTTAATGAAAAAGCCGGCACCGTAATTTTCCGAAAGCGATGTACTGCCGGACAGGGAGTTGTTAATTATCCATTTGGAGTGGTCCCAGAAGAAATCGGCTTTGCCGGAGCCCCTGAAATACTCGAAAAGTTTCTCCTCTACAGGTGTCAATGCATTAAACCCGGCAAAGATGACCTTTTCGTAAGGCAGACCGGGCAGTTCAAGTTTTTGTATCCTTTCGGCAATTATGCGGTGGTGCATCCCGTCGTATGCCTGTCCTTTTTCTGTGAGAAGTTTCACAAAACCGGAATAAACATCGTAAAGTTTGTCCCATACGTTAATGAACTTTTCTTTGTCAGGCGACCATTTTGCCTTGTTGATAATTCCCCAGAACTCTTCAATGACTTTTCTCTGAGCTTCGGTAAGGTAGCTGTAATCATCCTCCATCTCTTTGAGTGATGCAAGATTGCTGTATAGTTGCCGGGCATCTGTAAGGTGCTTGTCAATATCATTGAAATCGTTAAGGAACATTTCCCCCCATGAAATGAACTCATCAAAAGTTATATCATTGTCAATAACATTTCTGTAAACTTTGTGCAGATCAAACAGTAAGGATATGGTATCGGCAGTGACGGCAGGGGACAACTCTTCAAAAAGATCATTTATGGTAAGTATCTGTGGCGACCAAACAGGAGTTGAAACCAGATTGCTCAGGTAATGTCTGAAAAAAAGTCCTGCCCGTCGTCCGGGAAAAACAAAACAAAATGATGATAGGTCTGTTTTATATCTGTTGATGTAATATTCAGCGATCGATCCTAAAAAAAACTTTTGCATTTTTTGTTTAAAAATAGTGAATTAAAAACAGATCATATAACAAATATGGACAATTTCTCTTTCATTGGGAACAGTAGTATTGAAGCAGTAGAAAATCTGTACAGACAATATAAAAAAGACCCCGGAAGTGTAGATGAGAGCTTTAAAATATTCTTTGAAGGATTTGACTTTGCTTTGAAGAACTATGATACCACTGACAGCGGACTGATAGGTAAGGAGTTTAAAGTGTTGAATCTGATACACGGATACAGGCAAAGGGGCCATCTGTTTACTCACACTAATCCTGTAAGAACACGCCGCAAGTACTATCCCACACTTGATATCGAGAATTTCGGGCTTGTCAAAGAAGACCTGGGCACAGTTTTTCAGGCAGGTAAAGAGATAGGGATAGGGCCTGCCACGTTGCAGAATATACTTGATCACCTTAACAAAACATACTGTTCAAATATAGGTGTGGAATATTTGTACCTTCGAAATCCGGAAAATATTTCCTGGCTGAAAAAGAAGATGGAGAGTGAGCAGAACACTCCGAGGTTCAGTGAAGATAAAAAGAAACGAATTTATTGGGAGCTCGTAAAGGCAGTAGGTTTTGAGAGCTTTATCCATAAAAAGTTCGTTGGCCAGAAACGTTTTTCGCTCGAAGGTGCCGAGTCGGTAATTCCGGGATTGAAGGCTGTTTTTGAAAAGGGATCGGAACTGGGAATTGAGGAGATAACTATAGGTATGTCGCACCGGGGCAGGCTAAATGTACTGAGTAATGTACTTAACAAACCTTACGAAAGAATATTCAAGGAGTTTATCGGAGATGAATATGAAGAGAACATATCGCTTGGTGATGTTAAGTATCATCTGGGCTATGTTAACGAGATAGAGACACATAAAGGTAAAAAGGTAAAAGTTAATCTTGTTCCTAATCCTTCGCATCTTGAAACGGTTTCACCTGTTGCCGAAGGTATTATCAGGTCAAAGGCTGATCACAGATACGGTAAGGATTTTAACAAACTTATTCCCGTGGTTATACATGGCGATGCAGCGATATCGGCTCAGGGGATAGTTTACGAAGTTGTGCAGATGAGCCAGCTTCCGGGATACAAAACAGGAGGTACCATTCATGTAGTGTTGAACAATCAGGTAGGGTTTACCACTAATTATCTTGACGGCCGTTCGTCGACTTACAGTACCGATGTGGCAAAAGTGACCCGTTCACCCGTGTTTCACATTAACGGCGATGACCCTGAAGCTGTTGTGTATGCCATTGAACTTGCCATAGAGTATCGTCAGAAATTCAACAGTGATGTGTTTATTGATCTTTTGTCGTACCGGAAGTACGGGCATAACGAGGGTGATGAGCCGCGTTTTACACAACCGTTGCTTTATAAGGCCATCAGCAAGCATCCCAATGTCAGGGATATTTATGCAAAGATGCTCAGCGGGGAAGGGAAAATTAAGCAAAGTGAACTGACGGGCCTTATCAGTAAATTCAATGACGAGCTTGAAAAGGCACTTGAGCAGTCGAAAAATATAGAGAAGATAATCATTAAGCGTTTTCTTGAGGAAGAGTGGAAAGGGTTCCGGTATGCCAATGATGATGATTTTCATGAGTCACCGGTTACGGGATTTGATAAAGCACAACTGTTGGAATTGCTCGATAGAATAAATACATTGCCCGGGAACCTGAATTTTTTCAAAAAGATACACAAGATAATTGATGATCGTCGTAAGATGGTTAAAAATAACAGACTTGACTGGGCTTTGGCAGAATTGTCGGCTTATGCCACGCTACTCGCCGAAGGTAAACCTGTAAGGATTAGTGGACAGGATTCGGAGCGGGGAACCTTTGCTCACCGTCATGCTGTTTTTGTCCAGGAGGATACAGGTGAAAAGTATTATCCACTGAGGCATGTTTCGGAAGATCAGGCTTTATTCGATATCTATAATTCCCTGTTATCGGAGTATGGTGTAATGGGATTTGAGTACGGTTATGCATTGGCAATGCCCAGAGGTCTTACCGTATGGGAAGCTCAGTTCGGTGATTTTGCCAATACTGCACAGGTAATTATCGATCAGTACATCAGTTCGGCAGAGGAGAAATGGGGATTGCAGAACGGATTGGTACTTTATCTTCCTCATGGTTACGAAGGCCAGGGACCTGAACATTCAAGTGCAAGGATCGAACGCTTCCTGCAATTGTCGGCGAGGAATAATATGCAGATTGTGAACTGCACCACACCGGCTAACTTGTTTCATGTACTGCGCCGTCAGTTAAAAAATGATTTCAGGATACCTCTGATAATTTTTACACCTAAAAGCTTGTTGCGGCATCCTAAATGCGTTTCAGGTATTGAGGATATGACTGGAGAAACAAGGTTCAGGGAAGTGATAGATGACGACAATGTGGATGTTGATGATGTGAAAAGGGTTGTTTTTTGTTCGGGTAAGGTGTATTATGATCTGCTTGTCCGTAAGGAAGAACTTGATGCAAGGGATGTGGCTCTGGTAAGGATCGAACAGCTTCATCCATTCCCTGAAAAACAGGTTCAGAAAGTAATTAAAAAATACAAAAACACACTGCTCCATCTTTGGGTTCAGGAGGAACCTGAAAATATGGGCCCATGGTACTACATTCAGAATCAGCTTAAAGGCCTGAAAGTAATTCCCGTGGCAAGGCTTGCAAGCGGAAGTCCGGCAACAGGACTTACACGCCTTCACAATATTGGTCAGAACGAGATCATTAACAAAGTATTCAAGCCGTGTCATTGTGAGCTTAAAAATAAGTATTGTGGTTTGCAATGTGTTGAAGGAAAAACCCGTGAGGAGATACTTAAACAGCACATGTATTTTGACGAGCCGCAGAGGTTTAGTATTTAAATGGTTCTATAGCTCTATGGTTAAAGTGTTAAAGTGTTAAAGTGTTAAATGGTTCTATGGTTAGTATGTTGGTAGGTTTGTTGGTAGGTTTGTTGGTTAGCAGGTTATTGGTTCGGTAAGAAAAAACGTAGAACTAAGAACAAAAAACTATCGGCTAAAAAAATAATAAAATAAAAAAATATGATAGTAGAGGTAAAAGTCCCGTCGCCGGGTGAATCGATAAATGAAGTAGAACTTACTACCTGGCTTGTCAAAGACGGCGATATTGTAATTGTTGATCAGGAAATAGCAGAAATAGAATCGGATAAGGCCACCCTGTCGCTTAATGCTGTTGAGTCGGGCAAGATAAGTCTTGCTATACCCGAAGGTTCAATGGTAAAGGTTGGTTCAGTAGCCTGCACCATTGATACAGATTTTGCCGGTGAAGCATTACCTGCTGAAGAGAAAACCGAAGAAGAATCTGCAAAGGTAAAGGTAGAAAATGCAGAACCCAAAAAAGAAGTCAAAGAGAATCCTTCAGAAGGGTTTGAGGATGTTAAAGTAACACCTCTTGCAAAAAAAGTTATGGAGGAGGAGAACTTCAGCAT
>Ga0256913_10000617_pt1 | contig 18524 bp, 13 predicted proteins | sample Axial_MatmetaG_FD_185970 | JGI IMG/M metagenome (GOLD analysis project Ga0256913, IMG submission 185970) | Deep-sea worm associated microbial mat communities from Axial Seamount, Juan de Fuca Ridge, Pacific Ocean - Axial_Mat | ecosystem: Environmental > Aquatic > Marine > Oceanic > Microbial... | reverse complement strand
ATATTAGCTGTATCATTTTCAGCATAAGAGCCGCTACCTGTTCCAGCATTAACAGTTAATGTATATTGCTGTGGGGCTGTAGATGTGGCAGTAAAATTAACACCTGTAACATCTGCACCTGAAACTGTTGCGCTAGCTGTAGGTGGAGCGAATGTGTAACCTGTGAGAGTTGGAGTTACGGTATAAGAACCGTCTGCTAGACCACTTATTGTGTAATTACCACTTGCATCGGTTGTTGCAGAATGAGTTGCATCAACAGCCACAGATACCCCCTGCTGAACATCTCCGGAAACCGTTCCGCTTATAGAAAAAGTAGGTGTTGTTCCATTTTTTCCCGTTCCTTGAATTGAAAATGTATAAGGGTTTTTATCTGCATCATTATTCGCAATGGTAATAGTTGCATGTTCAATGGATTGTAAAGTTGGAGTAAATACAACAGTAAAGGATTCCTCTGCATTTGGAGTAATAGTACCTTGTGGTTGGGTAGAAACAGAAAAATCAGCAGCATTTGCACCAGTGATTTCAACAATTGTACTACCGGATAAAATTAAATCAGCAAGCCCAAAATTTTTAATTACATAGCTTTTAGAAGAAGAAGAGCCAATTGAAGTATCACCAAAATCTGTATTATCTTCAATTTTAGGAACTAGATCTCCATTAATTATTTCTAAATTATTTCCATAAACTACAATTTCAGACTCTTGTTGTGCTACACCATTTCCTTCAATAGGAAAATAAAATAATGATTGATTCTGATAAGAAGACCAGTAACTTTTTGCATCTGAAGCTACTCTGATATAAGATTTATAATCCTCTACAGCTGACGGTGTCAATGCTATAGTAAAATTCTCTGTTCCTCCTGGCGGGATGGACAAAGGAAGAGTTCCAGGAATTATTTGAAATTCTGATGGTGGATTAGCAAATCCAAAAGTAATTTCTGAAACAGTAAGAGTATCACCTCCTGTATTTTCTATAGTAAATGTACGATTAGAGGTAGTACCAACAAGAACTCCACCAAAATCTGTTCCATCTAATTCTGAAGCATCATTAGCGCCTTCTAGAACCTCTGTACCGTTATATGTAATTTTTATATCTGCTGGCAGATTAGACAATCTTTCACCTGTAAGATTCAATTCAAAAGGAGAATTTTGATCATTACTTGGAATATTAATAGCAGCAGTTTTATCACCATTTGCAGATGGAGAAAAAACAATGTCAAATTCTTGCATAGAAGTAGCAGGTATTGGCGAAGTAGGTTGAGTTGTAAGTGAAAAATCAGTAGCATCAGCACCGGAAATTGAAACTGCCGGAGAATTTGTCAATGTAAGAGGACTATTTCCATGATTCTCAATATAAACTTTTCTACTCTCAGTAGCGCTTCCAATAACTGTTCCAAAATCCAATGTTGGTGGATGATTATAACGAACAGTAAGATGTACACCGTTTGAATAGCAATCAACTGTTGGCGGCTCATTTGTGTCACATTGTCCTTGTACCATAAAATGAAACGCACCTGTCTGATTATTTTTTATTGAAAATGTCGCTGTATGAACTCCCTGGGCAGTCGGAGTAAATTTGATTTTGAAGTCCGTTGACTCGCCTGAAAGTAAAAGTGTTTTGGTTGGTTGAGTTATTGAAAAATTAGGATTTGCAGTACCACCTTGTTGTAAATCATAATCCTCAATTATTGGGGTTCCATCTAAAATTAAATCTGCAGTACCAGCATTTTTTATTGAGTAAGTTCGCTCTTCAAAATTTCCAAGAGGAATAGAAGGAATTAATGTTCCGTATAAGAGAGCTGGAGACATAGCATAGGAAGAACTGCTAAATCCAAATCCATTGTAGACTATTTGAAGTTCTGGCGGAGGTGTATTTGAACCTATACCACTGATAAGAAAATAAAAGCTTCCATTACTAGGGTCATTTGTATTAAATACAACCTTTCCCGAATAAGTTTCTGCCCTTGGCGGACGAAATTCAATAACAAGTTTAGTTGTTGAACCAGGTGACACTGGAGAACGAGGCCATCCTTGTACCACATAACCTTGATTGTAATCTTCAAGACCAGCATTACTAATTGTTAAATCTTTATTGCCGGTATTCTTTAATGTATATGTGATTTGATACAGACAATTTGTGCTTACAACACCAAAATCAGTACCGTCAGACACAGATGGGGTTTCATCGCCATTAGCAATTACAACACCCTTAGCACTCACTTCTATCGATTGTGCTTGTACTATATGTGAAAATAAAAATCCACATACCAAAAAAATAACTAACCCTTGCCACTTCATAAATATCCTCCTTCATTACATAGATTTCTGTGCCGAAAAATTATAACCTATAATTTCTCGTGTGTTTCAGATTAAATTTTTAATCTTTTTTTGCCCTAATGCTGGGTACTATACTTCAAATTTATATATTTTCAAATTTTTTTTGACAAAATCCAGGAAACTGATGCTCTGGGCTATATTTTTTGTACACCTCTAGCAAACGGTTCTAGCTGTGAAAAATAATATAAATGTTCGTAACAGAATAACCATACTAAAGTCGCTACACTACACAAGTTTGCTACTGTTGTTATAGGCGTTCCGGAAAAAAATTAAAAAATATTTTATCACACTCAATATAGAAGAAAAGGATACAATGTATAAGCACTTGTGGTTATAAATCAGTCTAATTCAAGGAAGTTTAAAATCATATTAATGGCTGGAGCGATTGCGTCATAAAAAATGGTATCTACTTTGTAAATTACCTAGGGGGAGAAAGAATTAAGTTCTAATGAGCAGATTTTCTGAAACTTAATAAAAAACATTGACTCTGTCATACATATTTATGATTCGTGCAATTCTTCTGCATGATATGAACTTCTGACCATTGGACCGCTAGCAACCTTGTTAAAGCCTGCATTAACTGCAAACTCTCTCCAGTGTTCAAAAACATCAGGATGGACAAACCTTTCCAATTGCCAATGAATATCAGAGGGAGGAAGGTACTGACCTATTGTCAGCATAGAAGCACCTGTACCGCGAATATCAAGAATTGCCTGCTCTATCTCTTTATCAGTTTCACCCATTCCAACCATCAAACCTGACTTAACCGGTATTTTGCCGTCTGAAAATTTAAAAGCCTGTTCTAAAGTCTTCAGAGAACGCCTGTAATCAGCTTTTAACCTAATCTGTTTTGATAATCTCTCCACTGTCTCAACATTATGATTAAAAACAAAAGGTTCTGCATTAATCACAATTTTAAGATTATCATCAAGATAATCTGGAGTGAGTACCTCTATTTTTATATCCGGTACAACATCTGTTAGAGATTGAATTACAGCAGCAAACTGCCCAGCTCCGCCGTCCGGAAGATCATCCCTTGTAACACTTGTAATAACAACATACTTCAAAGCCATTTTCTTTACAGCTAAGGCTATATTGTAAGGTTCTTCTGCTGAAGGAGGCAAGGGGTTATCGGTATGATTAACGGCACAAAATCTGCAGTTCCGAGTACAGCTGTCGCCCAAAATCATAAATGTAGCAGTTTTTTTCAACCAGCATTCGTGAAGATTAGGACACTCCGCCCCGGCACATACGGTATTAAGGTTAAGGGTGCGAAGTATTTCAGCCGTTTCTTCTCGGCCTGTACCCGCACCAATCCTCACTCTGATCCAAGGAGGTAATTTGGGTCTTGTTTTCATATTTTATATTAAAACTTGACCCGATTATTTTTTCTTTATTTCTGATTTCTTTCCAGTTTTTTCTTCTGCAGAATTGTTTGAAGCAATTAATTTTTCCAATGGAGGAATCCCGGCATCAATTTTCTGAATAATCATCTTAGCCTGACGAGACCAGAATTTATTGGGTTGTTCTGCACTAATAAGATTTAAAATCTTTTTAGCTTTATCCATCTTGTTCAAGTTAAAATAAATACGACCGGCTTCGAGATTTGCCTCATCTTTTATAAAACCAGGCATATCATCCATTTCTCCAACTTCAACAAATTTTTCAGCTGCTTCCTGTTGTTTATTCATTTCAGCAAGCGCATAAGCCACATTTAACTGTGCTCTGCCTTTCATTTCCACTTCAGGAGCATCAGAAGCAAGTTTCTCAAATTCACTTTTTGCTTCATCAAACTTTTTGTCTTTCATATAAGCAGTTCCCAACTTCAATCTCGCCATATAGATTCCATCTGATGAAGGATACTTATTAATAGCAAATTTAAGTTCATCTACACTTGAAGCTGAAGCTAAAGCGGCAGACGCTTTAAATTTAGCCTGCTTAATAATATTCCAAGAAACAAGACCAATTATGAGAATGATAACAATTAATACAGCTCCAAAAAGAATTTTCCTCAAATTCTCCTGAAAAAACTCTTCAAATCTATCAAAATCATCTACTGCTTCTTTAAAAATTTTATCATCTATATTTTTTGTACTGTTTTTTGCATCCGAACCAGACATGTCAATTTCCTTTTTTATTATTATATTATTTTTTCTGTTTTTTCTTAATCATATTAAAAATGAAAAGCCCTAATTCACTATCAGCGTATAAAAACCAAACACAGAGCTTAAAAGTCGGTAATATAAATGTCTATGAAAATAAATCAAGTACTAATTTAAAATTCTAAGACTATAAATTAAAAATGACAGATAATTTTATCATAAAGAATTTAAAGAATTATCTCCCCCTTCTAAAAACCGCTGAAAAATATTGCTGAACAAAAAATGAATATAAAATAAACTGAGAAAAAATTATTTATTTAATTTAGGCTTCGGTCTGTTTTTCAGAATAAGCACAATCGGCCATCCTGTAAAATCCAGATTTTTTCTCAATACATTATTCAGATATGTCATATAATTTTTTGAACAGTTCTGTTTATTATTAACAAAAAGGACAATCCGAGGAGGTGCTGTTCCAATCATTGCTGAATAATAGATTTTCAAAGGTTTCTTCCCTATAATTGGAGGCGGAGTGCGTTTTACCGCATCATTCACAATATTGTTCAAAAAGGGAGTAGGAATTTTCATATTCATACGGTTCTTGACTTTGGCTATGATTTCAGGAATCTCCGAAAAATTATCACCTTTAAGAGCTGAAACAAAAAGAATTGGAGCATATTTTAAGAATTTCAGGGAATAACGGAGTTCTTCTTCTGCCTCTGCAACAGAAATATTATCTTTGATCAAATCGTATTTATTAGCAATGATAATACACCCTTTCCCTGAAGTTTCTATCATTCGCGCAATTTTCTTATCCTGTGCTGTAACTCCATATTTATCTGCTTCAACAACCATTAAAATAATATCTGACCGTTTAACTGCAGACTCTGCTCTCATAATACTGAAAACTTCAACTGCTGTATTAGCCCTGCCCCGTTTTCTTAATCCTGCGGTATCAACCATAACAGCTTTAATATCTTCCTGAGGTCCAGTAATCGTAACATCTATATCGACGGCATCTCTAGTAGTTCCTGCAATATCACTTACTAGAACTCTCTCCTCTCCAAGAAATGCATTCACTATTGATGATTTTCCGACATTAGGGCGTCCTACCACTGTAATTCTAAGCGATTCCTCTTTTTCTGACTTGGCAGGTGCATTTATATTTACCACAATAGCATCCATTAAACCTGTAATCCCTCTTCTATGGGTGCATGAAAGCGGGAAAATTTCATCAACTGAAAGAGAATAAAAATCAACAATCCCCTTTTCCTGCCTGGGAGAATCAACCTTATTTATAACCAGCATAAATTTCTTACCTCCGGCACGAAGAGATTTTAGAATATCTTCATCCAATGGAGTTAAGCCTGTAGTAACATCCACCATAAACAAAATTAAATCAGCACTTTCAACCGCTGTTTCAACCTGCTGCCTGATTCGCCCGTCCCAAAATCCCTGTTTTTTCTTCTCTGCTGAAAAAGTTCCAAGTCCGCCTGTGTCAGCTACCTGAAAATGCCTCCCTTTAAAAACTGCAGGGGCGACAATTCTATCTCTTGTTACACCACTTTCTTCATGTACAATTGCCATGCGGCGACCTACAATTATGTTAAACAAAGACGATTTGCCGATATTAGGGCGTCCTACTATCGCTACTGTCGGAATTTCTATCATACTGCTCCTGCTTTTCTTTTCCATTGCCAAAATCTCATTTTTATTATACAAAGCAATAAAAAACTGCTTACAGCTTAAAAATCACTTTTTCTATTATACTTAACTTTTATAAACTGCTGAAAAATATACTCATTATATAGAATAGCAAATCATTTTAATTAAATTATAAACATAAACTTTTTTGTTATTATTTATTTACAGGTATTGCATTCATCACGATGAACTGTATTTTTAATTTACTTGTTACTTTGTATCAGTTTTTAATTTAGAAAGTTATTATTTTATTTTTATAGTTTAAATTCATGACACGGAAAAAAAAATTAATTATATTAGGTTCGACTGGATCTATCGGTCAGAACGCATTAAAAGTAGTCAGACATCTCTCCAATAAATTGGAAGTCACAGGCATTACCGCAGGACAAAATGTCGATTTACTTGCATCTCAGGCACACGAATTCGGCTGCTCAAAAGTAGCTGTTGCCGATGCGTCACTTTATGCTGAACTAAAAGAAAAAGTTCCAAGTAATACTTCCATCTATGCTGGAAGCAAAGGAATTGAAGATTTGATTAGAGAATCTGATGATGCGGAAATGGTATTATGTGCGATTGTCGGTTCAGCATCATTAATGCCGGTTATTACCGCTATTGAATCTGGAAAAGAAATTGCTTTGGCAAGCAAAGAAGCACTGGTTATGGCTGGAAGTCAAGTCATGAGCGCAGCTGAAAAAAATAATATTCAGATTTTACCGGTTGACAGTGAACATAGTGCAATTTTTCAATGCCTTGAAGGGAAGAACCACGATGACATTGGAAAAATTATTCTTACTGCAAGTGGTGGAGCATTCCGTACCTGGTCTCGAGCTCAAATGGAAAACGCAACTTTATCAGACGCACTTGCACATCCAACTTGGAGTATGGGTGCAAAAGTAACTATAGATTCTGCAACTCTTATGAATAAGGCTCTTGAAATTATTGAAGCTAAATGGCTCTTCGATGTACCAGGTGAAAAAATTGATGTGCTAATACATCATCAGTCTGTAATTCATTCAATGGTCGAATTTAATGACGGTACTATTTTAGCTCAAATGGGAACTCCGGATATGAGGTTTCCAATTCAATATGCACTCACATATCCGGAAAAACATCCCGGCTCACTTAAACCGCTGGATTTCACAAAATTCAATACTCTCTCTTTTGATGTTCCTGATAAAGAAAAATTTCCATCTATTTCATTTGCTTACAAAGCATTAAAAATCGGAGGAACTTTACCAGCTGTAATGAATGCAGCGAATGAAATAGCTGTAGAACGCTTTAAAAATGGTGAAATTTCTTTCACTTCCATCTGGAAAATCATTGAAAAAACAATGTCTTTACATAATTCGCTTGACCGACCGCCACTTGATGCTATTCTAAATGCTGATAAAGAAGCGCGTCTAACTGCAGCTTCGATTAAGGTTTAAATAATAAATTTTTGAATAAGATAGGTATAAAAAGATTATGACAACAACTATTTTTGGATTTTTGATTGCGATATTTTTTCTCGGATTGTGTATTTTTGTCCACGAATTAGGACATTTTCTTGCGGCAAAATGGCGTGGTCTACACATTATCGCCTTCTCAATTGGATTTAAAAAGATTTGGTCCCGCAAAGTAAACGGCATAGAATATAGAATCGGCTGCATACCCTGTGGCGGATATGTGGATTTACCTCAAATTGACTCCACCGGAGAAGCTAAAGATGAATTCGGCAACCCTTTGCCCCCGGCAAAACCTATTGATAAGATTATAACAGCCGTTGCCGGTCCCCTTTTCAATATATTTTTCGGTATCCTCCTGAGTGTGATAGTCTGGACAGTAGGAGTTCCGCAGGACACTCCTAATATGAGCTCGATTATTGTTCAGTCAATTGATGACTCAAGTCCGGAATACAAAGCAGGTTTAAGAGACGGCGATGCTATAATTAAAATAAATGGTTCAAAATTCTACGGAACCTGGAGTGATTTCGTCAGAAAAATTATTTTTAGCATAGGAGATGTAACGCTTACAGTCAAAAGAGACGGGAAAACTATTGATATAACCTACCGTCCGATTCCCAATATCAAAAGAACTCCGAATGAAAAAATTGCTTATCCGTTTTTTCTCCCTGAAATTCCGCTAAAATGCAAAGTAGATCCGGATACAGCTGTTGCTAAAGCCGGTATGATGGACGGTGATGTTATCGTAAAAGTAAATGGTCTTGATGTAAATGATATAAGTGAACTTCAAACAGCACTTACCTTCAACAGAGGAGAACAGATTCATTTCACAGTTAGGCGTAACAATAAATTGATTCCACTTGCATCTATAACTCCGGTAGTGAAAAAACAAAAAATCTACAGAACAGGTCTTACAATAACAGACAGCTTCAAGGCATTGATAACATCCGCCCCCAAAGAAGAAAATGCAAAGGATTTCCAGGAAGGTGACCAGCTAATTAAAGCAGACGGTAATATTGTATATTCCGAAAATGTACTTGAAAATCTGATAGCATTAAAAAAAGGTAATCCAATAACTTTTGAAGTTAAAAGAGGTGATTCTCTTCTAACTGTTAAAAGAGCATTCCCGACGAAATCTGAAAACCTGAAAGACGCAGATACTATCAAAATAACATATTCGTACAGCCTTCCTATCTGGATTCAACATGTTATGCCGGACTCTCCAGCAGCAGAACAAGGCTTAAAAAAATATGATAGAATTCTCAAAATTAACGGTCAGGCAATAAACTCCTTGGATGTTTATTCAAATACAGTTAAACTCGGAAAAGGAAAACCTATTCAACTGCTTATCGAAAGAGATGGAAAACAAATGACTTTAACGCTGACTCCTGCCCCGTTTTACGCATACTCAACAAATGATATCGGCTTAAAAATGGTAATGAAAACTTTTCCAACTCCTATTCAGCAGTTCGAACGCGTCATCACAATGACTTACAAATCATTAAGAGGAATATTCTCGAAAGAAAATACTCTAAAAACCCGTCATTTAAGCGGTCCGCTTGGAATTATCAACGGTATCGGAGTAACATTCAGCCATGCCGGAATTATGCCTGTATTGGCTCTGACTGTTTTAATTACATACAGTCTGGCAATTTTAAACCTGATGCCGCTTCCGGTTCTTGATGGAGGACATATTGTCCTGGCTGTAATCGAAGAGATTAGAAAAAAACCAATGTCCCCGAAAGTCATACAGCCTGTTTTTACAGTATTCGTAGTATTTTTAATTTCCATGATGCTTTATGTCTCCTTTTATGATATAATCAGACTTAAATTTGGATTCTCAAAACATCCGGATTCTATCTCCAAAGAATATGTGACTTCAGGACTGATACAGACAGCCGGAAATGGAGATAATAAAACCAATCAATCCCAAAATAAAAATTTAAAAATAAACTCAAATGAAAATGGAGAAAAATGAAAATTTTGAAAATTTTAAAGTTTTTTTCTTTTGCTATTTGCATACTTATTTTAAGTTCCTGCAGTTCTCTTCTAACTAATTCAAAAAATACAGAAACTGCTAATAATCAACAGAGTGTTCCTGAAAGAACTCCTCTGAATATTGGAATTGCCATAACTCCACCTTTTATTACCCAGATGAAACAAGGTAAACTTGCAGGTCCGGAAATCACTCTTTTAAATGCTTTTGCAGATAAATATCTCTTTAAACTGAATTTCTTTGAACTGACTAGAGATGAACTCCCCTTTGCTTTAAAGCGTGGTGAGGTTGACTTAATTGCTTCAAATTATACAGGGAAAGAGATTCTTGACGCATTCATTCAGCCCTGTGGCGAACACTTCAAATTAGGATACAGAATTATATTAAGTACTGATACAGCACCGTATATAAACAACATATCACAGATCAATGATAAAAAAATTACTGTATACACAGTTGTCAATTCTGACGCATCTGATTTTTCAGGATCCTTTTTTGATAAAGCAGCTTGCGTATCACTGGCATCAGAAGATAAATGTATTGCGAAAGTACTTGAAGAAAAAGGAAATGTAATGCTGATCAACAGTCGGGATACTCAAAATATTTTAGAAATGTCAAAACATAAACTGGAACCGGTTCTTGGCTTCCTGGGGCAATCCTCAATTTCATGGGGTGTAAAAACACAAAACAGTGATCTACTGAATAAAGTAAACTCTTTTTTTGAAGAATATAAACAGAATGACACCTATAAAAACTTAACAAAATCCTCCGCGATGAAACTTATTATCCGCCACGAAGAATAGCTGAACCCCCAATTTACTCTTCCTTTTTATCCGTGTTATTTCCACTGTAATAGTGGATTTTGCACATGAATTATCTGCATAAATTATAAAAAATAAGTTTTGCATTTTACACTCAATGTACAAGAAAACTAGATAAAAGCATATAAGCAATTGTGGTTGATTCTCCGCACTTCCAAAAGTCAACTGTAAAAATATTTTTATCTACTATTCTCAATCAAGAATTTATAAAGAAGAAAAAAATATGCTAAACTTTCCGTACATTATCCGAGAATATAACACGAAAGCCACAAAGTCCGGCAGATTTATAAATCATCAAAAAGAGCCCCCTGCATTGGATTTTCACCAGTAGGTTTTATTCCGAAGCGTTTTAAAGTTTTATTTGTAACAGTTCTGCCTTTCGGTGTACGAAGCAGAAAACCTTCCTGTATCAGAAACGGTTCGTAAACCTCTTCTATAGTTCCCTCATCCTCACCGACAGAAACTGAAATATTCTTCAAACCAACCGGACGGCAGTTAAATTTGAATACAATCGTTTCAAGAATCCTATTATCCATCTCATCAAGACCATCCTGATCTATATCGAGCATTTCAAGAGCTTTAGAAGCCGAGTCACGGTCTATAATATTATTATTTTTTATCTGAGCATAATCTCTTGCCCATTTTAAAAGATTGTTGGCTATACGCGGTGTTCCCCTGCTCCGTTTTGCTAATTCAGCAGCACCGTCATCCTCAATAGGAATTCCCAGGATTTTTGAGGAACGGAAGATAATTGTTTTCAGAACTTCCGGAGGATAGTAGTCAAGTCTGTTTACAAGATTAAATCTGGAACGCAAAGGCGCAGAAAGCATCCCTTGCCTGGTCGTAGCACCAATTAAAGTAAAATGAGGGATATTAAGTCTTACAGAACGCGCACCAGGTCCCTGATCAATCATAATATCAATGAAAAAATCTTCCATCGCACTGTATAAGTACTCTTCCACACTGATATTCAAACGGTGAATTTCATCAATAAAAAGAAAGTCTCCATCATTAAGAGATGTAAGCAGCCCTGCCAAATCTGCCGGCTTTTCGATTACAGGCCCGCTTGAAGATTTTATTTTGCCACCGCGCTCATTGGCAATAATGTATGCTAGTGTAGTTTTCCCCAACCCCGGAGGGCCACTCAACAAAAGATGGTTTAAAGGTTCACCTCGCTCCCTAGATGCATCCACATATAATTTAAGGCGTTCTTTTACTTTATCCTGACCGGGAAATGCATCAAAAGACTGAGGTCGTAGAGTCTCTTCAAACTGTTTATCCTGTTTATTTAATGTCGATGTCAGAAATCTTTCCTGTTCCATTAGGGTATCACCTTATATATTCATTAATAAATAAAACTTCTTAATAAAATCAAAATAATTATACATCAGTTTAATTGTAATACAATAATCAAAAACAAATTTAGTTTTCTATTTTTTCAGTTGCAAATATTGCTTTCCTGAGTTGAAGTGATAATTTTTAGTTCTTATTTCTCCATTTTTTAATGGAGACCCTTTTCAGAATTGTTATAAAAAAAGAAAAGATTACTCATTATCGGATGTTTGAATGAACAATGACAAATTAAAAAATATCATAATAAAAACTGCCGTTGGTATCATATTGATTCTATGCGGACTATTTTTCCGTATATATGAGAAATCAGTATCTTCATTATGGACAGATGAATTTGCAACTGCCTGGGTTGCCGGAGCAAATACAAATTCGGAAGTCATTGAACGCGCAACAGCAACTCAGGGACAGTCTCCTTTCTATTTTTTAATCGAACATTATATAATTAAAGCTGCCGGGAAAAGCGAATTTTCATTACGATTTTTATCACTTATTGCATCGCTTTTTTCAATTTTTCTGATATATGAGCTTTCTGCAGTTATGTTCCGGGAAAATCGGGTAATATCAGTAGATGATTTTCTTACAATAAAAAGTAAAGAAAATAAACAAACAAAAGTCGAAATAATATCACTTACAGGCATATTCGCAGCTTCATTATTTATTCTTGATCCTGTCAGAATATATTATGCACAGGAAGCAAGACCTTATTCTCTTGCCACAATGTTTGTACTGCTGTCTCAATTATTCTTTTTTAAACTGTTAATCCCGCAAAAAAATAAACTGCAGTATGCTCTAAACTCCCTTTTGTATATAATTTTTTCCGCAGCAGTCTGTTACTCTCACTACATATTCGGACTTGTACTTGTAGTTCAGAATGTATGGCTTCTTATACTACTGTTGCAGGGAGCGGCAGAAAAAAAGATTTCACATAAAACAATTATTAAAAAACTGATAATCTGGACCACTCTACAGGCAGGTATTATTCTAATGCTTGTTCCGCTCTTTTTTCAGATTGTTAATTTAGCAGGAAACTCAAAAAAATGGACCTGGCTTAAAAACGGTTCGTTCTTAGATATGCTTTATACTTTTTTCGAACTTTTTGATTTGCGCCTTATCCTGATTTTCGGTTTTATATACCTCTTGCTTTTTGCCTATGATTTTGCTGAAAATTATAAATACCGTATAAAACAAATTTCATCATTTAAAGTTTTAAATATTTTTATTTTTATCACCCTATGGGTTATCCTGCCGATCATAATTCTGTATTTTGCTGGAAAAATCCTGCATACCTCTTTTATTTCACAACGCTATCTGACATTACCTCTGCTTGGTGTCTATTTCGCGGCAGCAGGATCTCTTAAATTTATAGGCAACAATTTTATCCGCGTCTTTCTGATTTCATTTCTGGTTTCCGTATATATAGGCGGAGTACTGGCTCCTTTATATAAAAATGAACATCGGTTCTGTCAGAAAGTTCCGCATGACTGGAAAAATATGATAGAAACATTAAACTATAAAATCAGGCCGGGAGATGTCCTGATCCTCCGTTCAGGCTACATAAAAGAAAACTGGATGCCTACTAATAAAAGTACACTTATTAATGATTATGTAAAAGCTCCGCTTAAAAGCTTTTATTTTCATCCAGCATTTTTCCAGAAAGATATAAAAATCGATTCTCCGACAGATTCTTTTCAGATATACAATATGACCTACAGCAGGGAATTTGAATTTTATCCTTATTATGAAAAAATCTTTGCCGAATGCGAAAAACATGACAGAGTATGGGTTCTCGGAGTAAATCCGCCTAATACAAACTATAAAATATCCCAAGTACCTGAATTATTACGCAATTCTCATCAAAAAATCTTTGAAAAAAATTTCTCCGGGGTTTATCTTGTACTTATGAAAAATAATAATAAACAGAAAGTTAAAAAATGAAAATACTGGAAGTAGAAAATTTATCTGTTGAATTCAGAGTTGAGGGAAAAATTTTACCCGTTGTTTCACAACTTTCTTTTTCTCTTAATAAAGGTGAAATCCTCGCTATCGTAGGGGAAAGCGGATGCGGTAAAAGTGTCAGCTGTATGTCCCTCACACGCCTTCTGCCTGAACCTCCAGCATTTTATTCTCCTGAAAGCTCCATCTCCATCGCAGAAAAATCGGTGCTACAACTTAATAAAAAAGAACTCCGCGGAGTCAGAAGAGAAAATATCTCATATATTTTCCAGGAACCTTCATCATCTCTTAATCCGGTATTCAGAATTGACGATCAAATTGCTGAAGCTATTCTTCTGCGAAAAGACGGACATTCAGCTGATGTAAAAAATGAAATCATTGATCTTCTGACTAGAGTCGGAATACCTGACCCTGAAAAAAGAATGAACTGCTATCCTCACGAATTAAGCGGGGGAATGCAGCAGAGAGTAATGATTGCTATGGCACTTGCCGGAAAACCTGATATCCTCATTGCAGATGAACCTACAACCGCACTTGATGTAACAATTCAAGCTCAAATCCTGGATCTGCTCAAGCACATCCGAGAACGCGACGGCATGTCAATAATTCTTGTAACTCACAATTTGGGTATTGTTGCAGATATGGCAGACAGGGTAATTGTAATGTATGCAGGTCACTCTCTCGAATCCGCTTCAGCTCAGGAAATAATTTTTAACCCTAAACATCCTTATACTAAAGCACTGATGAATGCTGTACCAAAACTTGGAATATCCGAAAAAAGCCGGCTGGAAACTATCCCAGGAACCGTACCATCTCCTGAAGATTATGCCGTAGGGTGCCGTTTTTCTGACAGATGCCCACTGTTACTTGAAAAAGAAATAAACAATAAAGATTTACGCTCATTGTGTACAGAAAAAGTTCCCGAATGGAAAGAAATTAAAAAAGGACATTATTGCAGATGCCATTGCTTGAAGTAAAAAATCTTAAAACCTGGTATCCCGTAAGAGGTTCATGGTTTTCAAAAAAACAGTTCGTCAAAGCTGTTGATGATGTTTCATTTTCACTTAAAAAAGGTGAAACACTCGGTCTTGTAGGAGAAAGCGGCTGCGGAAAGAGTACTTTAGGCAGAACTCTTGTAAGACTGGAAAACCCCGTTTCTGGAAATATTCTTCTCAACAATCGGGATATTACCTCTCTTAAAGGACGGGAACTTAGAAAAGCTAGAACTGATTTCCAAATGATTTTTCAGGATCCATACGGCTCCCTCAACCCGAGAATGACTATTTATTCCACCCTTGACGAAGTTTTGACTATACATACTTCTCTTGACATTGAAAACAGAAAAAAAAGAATGATAGAACTTCTCAAGATGGTAGGGTTAAGAGAAGAACACCTTAGACGGTATCCGCACCAGTTCAGCGGAGGACAACGCCAGAGAATAGGTATTGCACGCGCTCTAGCTGTTGATCCTAAACTTATTATTGCTGATGAGCCTGTCTCTGCACTGGATGTGAGCGTACAGGCTCAAATCATCAATCTTTTGATTGAAATTCAGAAAAAAACAGATATTGCATTGCTTTTCATTGCTCATGATTTAGCAGTAGTTGAACATATCAGTGACCGCATTATGGTAATGTATTTAGGAAAGATAGTTGAATCAGGTCCGGCACAGGAAGTCTGCAGAAATCCACTCCATCCATATACAAAAGCTCTACTCTCTGCAGTTCCTTCAATAACACCAGAAAAAAACAAATCAAGAGTTGTTTTAAAAGGTGATGTCCCCTCACCTATTAATCCGCCTCCAGGCTGTCATTTTCATCCTAGATGCCCCTCTGCCAGAGAAGAGTGTAAATCAATTACTCCTGAACTAAAACCTTCAGAAAAAAACAAAGAACATTTTGCCGCATGTCCGTTCAAATACTCTCTTTGAATCATTAGAAAAAAAAGGAGAAATAACTTTTACATCCGACCTTAATGTGACTTTTTTCGGGAAGCAATTTTTCATTCGATTTTTTTTGAGTATTAATATAACATCCTCTTTAGCTTTATGTTGAATAACTACGACTATACACTATATCCCTACTTATTAACTACTATTACGCTGATTCCACCGCCTTTATCTCCTCTTTCCCAAGTATATAACAGATAAGCATTATTACCAGAAATCATCATAAAATATGCTTCTACTCTTTCGCTATACTGCAATAATATATTCGTATGCGTTTCCTTTTAGATAAGTGAGATTTTCATGTTCAATAAAATCAATAAATGGAGTGTCTGCTATCTCTTCTGCCTCTAAAAAACATTCAATAAATCTTCTTGATTTACAATGATTTACAAAAAGAGATATTTAGTTTTTAAATTTTTTATAAATTTATGCAAAAGAGGGACTAAGCATCTAAATATATTCTTGACATTTAAATTTCAGAAGTTATTTTATAATTGAGATAAATATTAAAAATCTAACTAACAGAATTTATAAGAAAGTAATATGAAAAAAAGTTATTATCTAATTTTAGCATATTTATGTTTCATCACTGCAGTTTCTGCTTTAAATGTAGGAGATAAAGTACCTGAAATAGCAGTTGACAAGTGGTATAACAAACCCCCACAATTAATAAAAGAGTCAAAAGGCAAGAAGGTTTTTCTGGTTGAATTCTGGGCATCCTGGTGTAAGGCGTGTCTTCCATCAGTAAAATTTTTAAACCAAATACAGAAAAAATATAAAGACAAAGAACTCGTCATTGTCGGAATTACAGCTGAAAAAAAAGACGATATAATGAGTTTTATACGGGAACATAATATTTCATACAGTATTGGATTTGATGAAGGAGAAAAAATAATATCGGAATATGTATCAGAAAACGACGGGATCCCAGTGGCATTTTTGATAGACCGTGAAGGAGAAATTGTATATAAAGGACACCCCATGCAGATGGGAAAAATACTGGTTCAAGTATTAAACGGCACATATAATAAAGAAGACAGAGAAAAACTCATGTTTCTTCTGACATTATTTAAAAAACAGCTTAAAAACTTTGAGCTGATGAAAGCATCGGAAACAGCGGAAAAAATCTTGTATTTATCACCGGACAACAAAGAAGCAATGCAGTTCAGGCTTATGGCTTTTGAAAAAATGGGTCAAACAACAGCGGCAGTTTCTTTTTTAGAAAGCCTGATCAGTAAATTTCCGGATCATGATAATTTATACTTTTTAAAACTTGCTTTACTCCAGGAGTTGACACCAGAAAAAGTTAAAAGCTTTTCAGAAAAAATAATTGAAAAATTCAAAGACTCACCTGATATTTTAAATACCCTTGCCTGGGAATTACTAGATAATGGTAATTTTGGAACTCAGCAAATTGATACGGCTTTTAAAGCCGCTGAACTGGCAGTTAAAACAATAGAAAAAGATAAAGACTACGATAAACCGCTTTTGGCTGCAAGCCTGGACACTCTGGCAAGATGTTATTACAACATAGGATTACTTGAAAAAGCAATCAAATACCAGGCTGAATCATTGTCATATGCAAAAAACAGTGATGATAAAGCTATAATCGGAAAAACTTTAAATTATTATAATAAGCTTAAAATTTTAAAACAACACTATCAAGAATAAAATAGATTCCTGATAATGTTTTCCAAATATACTAATGGTCAAATCAAATGGATATAATTGAACTACTTGAACCACAAAACGAATCAGTCACAAGATCACTTCCCGCATTTAAATGGGATACAAAAACAAAAGAAATTCAAGTACTACATCCAAATACATTCCCCAAAAAAGTAGTAATTGACTGGGGTGAAGATAATAAAAGTACGGGAAAAGATTATGCATTTCCAGTAAACATAAATTTCAAATGGGTATATCGCAGTGATACAAATAGAACTTATAATTTGTACTTATCTGAAGATAAATTTTTGTCAAAGGCTAAAGTATTCAAAAACTTGAAAAAAGAAGATTTTCAAATTAAAAATTTAAAAGTTAATACGGTCTACTACTGGAAAATAGATGCTGAAAACAACAACAAAACATTAGCTGAATCTCCTGTTTTCGTATTTAAAACTGACAATGCAATGCCACGGTGGATAGAAGTGCCAAATGTTACTAATTTCAGAGATATGGGAGGTTGGCCTCTCAATGATTTAACTTATGTAAAACAAGGATTGCTGTTCAGATGTTCAGAATTAAATGGTCATATAGAAATTACAGAAAAAGGAAAAAAGATTCTTATTGAAGATTTAAAAATCCGAACAGATCTGGATCTGCGGAGTGAAAAAGAACCAATATCTCCAATTCTGGATCAATCAAAAGTTAATTGGATAAATATACCTGTACTCCCCTATGATAATATTTTAAAACCGGAACAAAAAGTAAATTACAAACGAATATTCAGCATATTAGCAGATAAGAAAAATTACCCATTAATGTTTCACTGCTGGGGAGGATGTGACCGGGGAGGAACTCTTGCATTTTTAATTCTTGCTCTTCTAGGAGCAAAAGAAAAATATCTCTTTCTTGATTATGAACTATCTTCTCTCTCAATATGGGAAAACCGTGAATGTGATTCATATTTTTTTCAGTCTCTCATTCAAACACTAGAAAAATTCGGACCAAAAAAGGAATATCAGATTCAGGTAAAAAACTATTTAAATACAATAGGAGTTACAAAAGAGGAAATAAACAAGTTAAGAAAAATATTAGTACAGAAAAAAGACTGAATTATACATTATTTTTCAATAACAATAATACCCTTTTTCATAAGTTCACCAGTAAATTGAACTATAAGATTACGAGCTTCAAAAAATGATAGTTT
>Ga0256913_10000616_pt1 | contig 18544 bp, 15 predicted proteins | sample Axial_MatmetaG_FD_185970 | JGI IMG/M metagenome (GOLD analysis project Ga0256913, IMG submission 185970) | Deep-sea worm associated microbial mat communities from Axial Seamount, Juan de Fuca Ridge, Pacific Ocean - Axial_Mat | ecosystem: Environmental > Aquatic > Marine > Oceanic > Microbial... | reverse complement strand
TCGTTCATCCTTTCTAATAATATTTTGTTAGATTTGGAATGAAAAACATATAATTGTCGTTATTTATGAAAAAAGTATTCTTATTTCTGATTCTACTTTATAGCAGTTTTTTATATGGGCAAAGGCTCAAAGTTCATGTATTAAATGAGAATGATCAAATTTCCTTAGACGGCATTTTTAATGAGCATGCTTGGAAAGATGCTGATTCAATTGGTAGTTTAACAATGGTTGAACCGGTTGAAGGTGGCACTCCTACCCAGAGAACAGTTGTTAAGATTCTTGCAGATGAATCGAATATCTATTTAGGTATTAGATGCTACGACACCGAACCGAGTAAAATAATATCATACTCAAAATCAAGAGATTCCCGTTTATATAGTGAAGACAGAATAAAATTTGTTTTCGATACATACCTTGATCAAAGGTCCGGATATATGTTTGCGGTTAATCCCGAGGGAACACGCTATGATGCTTTGGTTTCAGATTTTGGAGAGCATGAAAATTCGGATTGGGACGGGCTTTGGGAAGCACAAACAATTATTGATCATCAAGGTTGGGCGGCAGAGATAAGAATTCCAATTCAAACTATTTCCTACACGTCAGGATTAAAAGAATGGGGATTTAATTTTGAAAGAAGAATTCAACGAAACCTTGAAATTGATAGATGGACCGGAATCAAGCGAGATTACAAAATAAGTCAGGTTATTCGTGCCGGCAGAATAAGCAACTTACCCGAATTCGATATTGGTATCGGTCTTACTTCAAAAGTCTCTTTAATTGCAGATACTCATAAATCATTGGGGGAAAAGGCGGAAGCTACACTAGATTACAGCCTTGACTTTACACAGAAAATAACATCCGATGTATCCGCTCACCTTACTGTTAATACAGATTTTGCCGAAGCGGAAGTTGATTCGAGAAGAACTAATTTAACACGCTTCCCGTTGTTCTATCCCGAAAAAAGAGATTTTTTTCTTGAAGGCGCAGATATTTTTGATTTTGGTGTGGGATTAGGGACTGATGTGATTCCTTTTTACAGTAGAAAAATAGGGTTGTACCATGGTCGCAAAGTTCCTATTATTGTTGGAGGTAAACTCAATGGTAAAGTTAATAACACAAATTTTGGTGCTTTGGTAACCAGAACAAATTCTGTTGATACTCTTGTCCCGGCTACTACACTTGGTGTTGTAAGAATTAAACAGAATCTTTCCGAAAATTATTCCTTAGGAATGATTGGAACATACGGTGATCCGGTTACGAATAAAGGCACATGGCTTTTAGGAGCTGATTTTACATATCAAACAACAAGATTTATGGGTGATAAAAATTTTGTTGCCGGTATTTGGGGATTGTATAACAATAACGAAGATTTGGTAGGGGATAATACTTCGATTGGCTTTAAGCTTGATTATCCTAATGATCTTTGGGATATAAGTTTGAAGATGAAAAGAATTGGCGATGCATTTTTACCGTCACTTGGTTTTGTGCCGCGGCCGGGAATTTATTATTATAGCTTAGGTGCCGACTTTATGCCGCGCCCTAAATGGAAATTGATAAGACAATTTTTCTTTGAATCGTTTGCTAGGCTGGTAACAGATTTAAATCATAACTGGGAGAGTTACACGATTTTTACCGCACCGTTTCATTTCTTATTAGAAAGCGGTGATAGGTTTGAATTTAATATTATGCCTAAGGGGGAATATCTTCCTGAGGACTTTGAAATTGATGACGGTGTAATTATTAAAAGCGGTCCGTATCACTGGTTGCGCTATAGGTTAGAACTGGAAACAGCTTCTAAAAGAGTTGTTAACGGACAGGCGACTTGGTGGTTTGGTAGTTTCTACCAAGGTACTTTAGATCAGATTGAATTCCAGTTAAATGTTAGACCTGTAAACAGTCTTAATCTTTCGTTTAATTATGAAAAAAATATTGTGAATCTTCCGGAAGGAGATTTTACTCAAGATCTTTTTGGCGGAAGGATTCAATTCAGCTTTACATCTGACTTTGAGTTTAGTTCATTCATTCAATATGATAGTGAATCCGGTTCAATCGGAACAAACACCAGAATAAGATGGACGTTTGCTCTGCTTGGTGATTTATTCATTGTGTATAATCATAACATCGATAAGTTGGAAAGAAATATCTGGCAGTACAATTCTAATCAGATTATTATAAAAGTAACTTATGGTTTCTGGAATTAAAATCTATAAATTACCAGCTAATGGTATATAAACCTTTCGTTTGGTTATATATGGAGATAGTACTGCTGAATAAAATTGATCATATTCCAAATCATAATAACCAAGTGTGAGCCAAACCTCTCCTGAATTTTTTAGAGGTATCTCTTCTTCAAATGTATATACAGAATCTGCTTGAAGGTTTTGCGAATCATAATTGTAAATAATAATATCATTACTGTAATCCGGATATGTAATAAGTATTGCGAAAGGATAGTGGTAATTTAGATCAAATACGTACGCATCAAACGTAATTCTATAGATGGAATAATAACCTGGTCCATCGTCAATCAATGATTCTGGTAAGTCGGCAAGATTGATCCACTCTCTGCGTAAATAATCAAACTTAATATTCTTTACATAAATAGGAAACTCTTCGTCTATAAGTTCTTTGTCATTCAAGTATTTAACTATTGGATAATAGTTTTCTTCTTTTTCCTCGATTGTAATATCTTCCTCTTCTTCCCATTCGTTTGACTCTTCGAAGTTGCTATAACTATCGCATGCAATAGCTTTATCATAATATAATTCAACACTTATCAAATTATCGGCAATATATCTACGATGTTGTGGCCTGTTGTTTGTAAAATTTGTATTTGATACAACTCTTTGTGGAGGATTAGGGAGGTTTGTTACTCTTGTAGGTTTTGTTACCGAGATACTTTCTCCTTTCGGTTTGGTAAGATCTTTTGTAATAGGCGCTGGTTTGTGCTTAACAATTTTAACTTCTTCAGAATAAGTAAGTTTCCGATGTTTTGATTGGCAGAATTGATTGTTGTAAAATATTATTAAAATAAGAATAGTGATGTAAACAATTATCCTTTTTGTTTTATTTTGTTTGAAAGTAAATATAGAGTTCATATTTCCCCCATGTTATGTATCGGTAAATCTAATTACGTGCCAGAATTATTTGTTCAGATTACTGAATATAATTGAGCTTAGTATTTTGTAAGTGTATATTATAATAACCAATGCTGTGTTAGGGAAAGAACAATTGCATCTTTTATTATTATACTTTATCAGAATTTATTAAGTTATATCTATATAATTATCTGCTTATGAGGAACGAATGGATATAAAAGTTATCAAAGTCGGTATTTGCAATTGTTACATTGTTAAAGATGAAGAGACCATAGTAATTGATGCCGGAATGCCTGGTAACTGTGATTTGTTTTCCAAAGGATTACAAAAAATTGGAGTTACTCCAACAGATATAAAAGCAATTATTGTTACACATTGCCATTGGGATCATATCGGATGTGCAAATAAAATAAAGGAACTTACCGGGGCAAAAGTTATTGTTAATAAAAACGAAAAGGATATTTTGGAACAAGGTAAAATATCTATGCCTCCGGGTGTAACAAGATGGGGGAAAATATTCGGACCTCTTGTAAAAGGATTAAGCACAAAGCACACTATTGAACCAACAAAAGTTGATATTACACTTGGGGAAGAAAATTATTCGCTTGAAGAGTTTGGTATAAAGGGCAAAGTTATTTTCACTCCCGGTCACTCTCTCGGTTCAAGTTCTGTCGTTTTGGATTCCGGTGAGGCTTTTGTGGGAGATGCAGCAATGAATGGATTGCCTTTAACAATTAAACCGAATCTCCCGATATTTGCTGAAGATATGGTGGCATTAAAAAATAGTTGGAAAAAGTTAATTGATATGGGAGTTAAAAGAGTTTATCCGGCTCATGGAAAATCATTCCCTATTGAGAAAATAGAAAAGTTGTTATCGTAGTTTTATTCTAATTGCAGAGAGGGAAAAACGCTAGAGATATAGTAAGAAACGAAAGTTTTCATTCCTTACTGGATTTTGAAAATAACTGTAGAGGTCGCATAGTATACGACCTCAAGAACAAACGTGAAACAGCGTCTCTTCTTGTGTTGAATTTTTTACTATAGATAATTTCCCAAGGGATATAAAGCTTAGTTGACTTACTATAACCGGAGTTATGTTGAATAAGTCGAGTATTAAGGTTTTGAGTTTGTCCGGTATATGTCCTATTAAACTTATGGCTATATAAAACATAGACGTAAAACATTGTACCCACGACAGGATTCGAATCCACCTCGTCGGTGAGACGGGCCTGTGACCTACGGTTTAGGGAACCGACATTTCTATTGCTGATTAAAAAACATATCCTTAATAAACCTTCTGCCTGCAGAAGATTTCAAAAACTTTTCTCGTAAAAGAGCTTCTTCTCTTGTGTTGAATTCTTCAGTATGGATAATTTCCCAAGGGATATAAGGTTTAGTTGACTTACTATAACCGGAGTTATGTTGGATAAGTCGAGTTTCAAGGTTTTGAGTTTGTCCGGTATATGTCCTATTAAACTTATGGCTATATAAAACATAGACGTAAAACATTGTACCCACGACAGGATTCGAATCCACCTCGTCGGTGAGACGGGCCTGTGACCTACGGTTTAGGGAACCGACATTTCTATTGCTGATTAAAAAACATATCCTTAATAAACCTTCTGCCTGCAGAAGATTTCAAAAACTTTTCTCGTAAAAGAGCTTCTTCTCTTGTGTTGAATTCTTCAGTATGGATAATTTCCCAAGGGATATAAGGTTTAGTTGACTTACTATAACCGGAGTTATGTTGGATAAGTCGAGTTTCAAGGTTTTGAGTTTGTCCGGTATATGTCCTATTAAACTTATGGCTATATAAAACATAGACGTAAAACATTGTACCCACGACAGGATTCGAACCTGTGACCTACGGTTTAGGAAACCGTTGCTCTATCCAGCTGAGCTACGTGGGCAATTATAAATAAGAAAACAAATTAGAGTAATAAAGTTTTCTTCCTGCTAACCTACCTGTCGGTAAGCAAGGCTACCGTAGCAATTATTAAAAATCACTTTCTCAAATATATCAATTTGTTCGGATTACTTAAACCTAATTTTGCCAAATGGGCAATCTGTTCATTTTCGCAGATTGCAAGTAATCCACGATACAATTTTATAGAAAAGATCTTTATGTAGTTCTTTTGATTAATTCCTGTTAATTCTCATCAATATAAGTCCTTTAAATTGAATTTAGGCGCCCTTTTCTTTACATTTGCGAAGCAAATTTTTTATTAAATGGAGGAGATAATACGATGACGACAATAGTTGATGTACTTGGAAGAGAAATATTGGATTCGAGAGGAAATCCAACTATAGAAGTTGAAGTTTTATTAGAGTCAGGAGTAATAGGTAGAGCAGCAGTACCCAGCGGTGCTTCTACGGGTGAGCATGAAGCTGTTGAGTTAAGAGATGGTGATAAAGATCGTTATTCAGGTAAGGGTGTTTTAAAAGCTGTTGATAATATCAACGAGATTATTGCGGATGAGTTAATTGATTTTGATGCTGTTGACCAAGTTGGTATTGATAATTTTTTAATTGAACTTGACGGTACTGAAAACAAAGGTAAGTTAGGAGCTAATGCAATTTTAGGTGTATCGCTTGCCGTAGCTAAGGCAGCGGCACAGACTTTGGATATTCCGTTGTATAGGTATATTGGCGGAACCAACGCCAAGACTTTACCTGTTCCTATGATGAATATTTTGAATGGCGGTAAACATGCTGATAACACTGTTGATTTCCAAGAGTTCATGGTAATGCCTCATGGAGCTCCTTCTTTTGCAGAAGCTCTTAGAATGGGTGCAGAAACATTTCATACTTTGAAAGGACTTTTAAAAGATAAAGGTTACGGCACGGCAGTTGGTGACGAAGGCGGTTTTGCTCCTAATCTAAAATCGAATGAAGAAACTTTAGACTTTATAGTTCAAGCAATTGAAAAAGCCGGTTACAAACCTGGCGATGAGATCAGTATTGCATTAGACCCGGCATCCAGTGAAATGTATTTACCTGAAGAAAAATTATATCAATTCTTTAGTTCAAATCCTGATAGAAAAATCACTTCTGATGAAATGATAGAGCTATACAAAGATCTCGTAAACAAATATCCTATCGTTTCCATTGAAGATGGTCTTGCTGAAGATGATTGGGAAGGTTGGAAGAAAATGATGGATGCTATCGGGAATAAAATTCAGATAGTTGGCGATGATATTTTTGTAACCAATGCCGAAAGATTGGCGCGCGGAATTGAAGAAGGTTCTGCAAACTCAATTCTTATTAAGTTAAACCAAATTGGTACACTTACAGAAACATTGGATACAATTGAAATGGCAAAACGCGCTAGCTTTACAAATGTGATAAGCCATCGTTCCGGTGAAACCGAAGATACTACTTTGGCTGATCTTGCTGTTGCTACAAATGCCGGACAGATCAAGACCGGCTCTGCAAGTAGAACAGATAGAATTGCAAAATATAATCAGCTTTTAAGAATTGAAGAAGAGCTTGATGTAACCGGAATTTATCCGGGTTTAGCAGCAATAAATTATAAAGGATAATTTTATTTTTGATTCAAACTATTAAAGCACCCGACATTTTGTCGGGTGTTTTTTATTGTGGGACTTTGTCTCTATCTTCTTCCAAATATTTTTCGATAAACAGAAAACTGTTATCATTTAAAGTTTCGAAATGTGATAAATAGCTTTTTAGCATTGATGAATATTCTTCTTCAAGGTCGTTCTCTTTAGCTACTTCTGAGAGAAATTCAATTTCTTCAGGTGAAAAATCATTATCGGAAAATGATAATTTTATCCCGTCAAGTAAAAAACTTTCTGCAATTATCTTGCTGGAAAACTTGGGAGTTTCTTCTGTTATGTACTCATTTTCAAGTAAGTTATCAATTGAAGATTCAATAAATTCTCTTTCAAAACCGAGAATTTTTCCAACTTTTATCATCAAACTTCGTTCGGCATCTTCAATTTTTTTATCTTTTTTTATTAGTAGTAATAAACCCTTAAAGTACTGGCTTTTTTCAAAAAAGTCAATCATCTTGATCCTATATAAGCAATTATTTATTTATACCTAAAATATAAAAATATACTTCAATAATATATATAATTCGTTTTGCATTTAAAAATTTTTCTCAATTTGTATAATCGATTCTTATAATAAGACAACAAAATAGAATTAATCCCCCTAAAACTGCTAAAAACGAACTTTTTTAACCGGTATAATAATTGAATTTTATAAATATCTCTAATAATTTATTCGTGGAATCCTTATGTTGTCGGAACAAAACATGAAAGCAGCTTATCGTTATTATAATCAAGCTTGCGAATTACAGAAAAGTGGAAATTATTTATCTGCAATCCAAAATTATAGATTATCTATCATAAATTTTCCTACTATCGAAGCATATATTCATTTATCTTCTGCATTGAGTAAACATGGCAGATATGAAGAAGCAATTGAAAAATGTCTTTCTGCTTTAAGAATTGATAGCAATGAGTATTCCGCATACAATTATATCGGATACTATTTTATAAAAATGAAAAAGTATAAAAGCGCTAAAGTTTGGCTCGATTTTGCTTTAACTTTTGATAACAATAAAAGCAAACATTTTGCATACTTCAATCTTGGTATCATTCACGAGAAAAAAGGAGAGTGGTATAAAGCTATCGAAATGTTTGATAAAGCGATCAAGAGTAAGCCAAATTTCAGTAGAGCCGAAAATAAGATTATCCAATTGACCGCAAAATTGAACTGATCTATTAAATCTATTTCTACAATTTCATTTAGCATCAAAATAATAAAAGTGTTATTATTGAATTCCAATATTTAAAAGGATTTGTTAAATGAACATTAAAACAATAAGTGAATTGAAACAAGAACTGACAGCTTCACAAGAAGATCTGTGGCGTGTATTTAGAATTATGGCTGAGTTCGTTGAAGGTTTCGAAACTATGGGTAAGATTAAACCGAGCATCGCAATCTTTGGCTCGGCTAGGACAAGACCGAGTAATAAATATTACAAAATGACTGTAAGAGTTGCAAAAGAGTTGACTAAAAAAGGCTTTGGAATAATTACCGGTGGTGGGCCGGGAATTATGGAAGCAGCAAATAGAGGAGCACATGAAGCAAAAGGAAGTTCAACTGGTGTTAATATTGAACTACCGCATGAACAAAATGCGAATAAGTACATCGATCATGATAAATTGCTGAATTTTAGATATTTCTTTGTACGAAAGGTAATGTTTTTCAAATATGCACAAGGCTATATAATTATGCCTGGTGGTTTCGGAACTATTGATGAGTTTTTTGAAGTCTTAACTTTAATCCAAACAGGGAAAACAGCAAGAGTTCCGATTGTTGTAATGGGAAAAGAATATTGGCAACCTTTGATGAAATGGTTGAAACAATATATGCTTGATTTTAATTTCATTGAAGACTTTGATATGGAATTATTCAAAGTTACTGACGACCCGAAAGAAGCAGCACAAGTAATTTTTGATTTTCATATTGGTAAAACAATCAAACCAAATTTCTAATAATTACTATTTATTATTAGCTTCTGTTTTAGGTTCCTTCACTGTTGGTGGGTCCCATCCTACAATGGTACCTTCTTTTATTCTGCTCAAGTAAGGGGATAGTGTTGCACCGGGAAGTGTACGGACATTATCCTCGATTTTAATTGGTCCCATTCCGGTACCGGCTCCAATTTTGCAGTTGTTACCAATCTCAATTAATCCGTATCGGAATTTGCCTGAACCTTCATAAGCATGAACAGTTAAACGCGTAAAAGCTCCGAGTAATGAATTGTCCCCGATAAATATCAGTTCGGGACGAAAATGATCAAGCCAAACTAATTGCATTATTTCTGCACCTTTACCGACGTGAATTCCCATCCACCTATAAAATTTATTCTTGAAAGTATTTCCCTTTAGAATAAATGAAATAAACACTTGTATTAACAATAGCATTCTACGACCAAAAGACAGGTTAAGTACGCGCCAGTTTACGGCATTCTTTTCCTCCGGTGAGCCTAACCCCGAAAAAGTATAGTGCCTTCTAATAGGAGTGAAGTACTTCTCTAAATTTTCCTGTCCTTCTTTCGTTTTAGGATTAAGATCTTTTACATTTGTTCCTTTCCCGCCGGAAGTTTTACTGATAAAAATTTCACGATTTTTCTTTTTCGAGAACATTATTGCACGTTCAATTATTTCAATTGTAACTAATTTAATAGTTTCTTCTGGGGACTTATCTCGATACTTTCTCATTCTAAAACCAATTTGATAATTAATTCTTCTTAATTTAATGAATTACACTATAAAAAATATTTAAAAATTAAGATTTTTAATCAAAAAAACATATTCCAGTAATTTTTAATCACGTAATTGTAATAACTACCTTCAAGTAAAATTTATATAATTTCTCTTATACTAAAAACGGTCAATACTACTTAAAATCAAAGGAATTACTAGTTAAATTTTATCTATTCACTATAAAATATCTAGGCATACTTATTGATATAATAACTAAAATAATTAGGTGATTTATATCTAAAGTAAATGGATAATTGGGAAGATAGGCTTGTTTATTAAAATAAGACTTTAATAAAACCCCATAATTATTTATAATTTAATAAGATAGGCTAAAATTTATTTGCTAAACAAATTTCATTTTACTAATTTATTTAAGACGAAAAGATATTTATTGCTGACTAAATAATAAAAACAAAAACTTTAACAACAATAGAGACAATACAATGAAAAGAACAATTATTTTATTACTAGCTCTTTCAGCGATACTAGTATTTTTTAATAGTTGTAAAATTGATGAGGGAGGAGATAACCCAACAGAACCGGAAACCGGATCGGAAATCAGAATTAGTGGTACGGTAATAGATTCATCTTCAAACGCAGGAATTTATCTTGCACTTGTTAGAATAATGGATGGAAGTACGGAATTAAGTGCAACAACAACTGATAACTCCGGAAATTTTTCTACCAAAATAACAATTGAAAAAGATCAAACGGTTGATATAGTTGTTGTTAAAGAGGGCTATCATAGTGTTTCTGCTTCAGTTGACTTAGTGGTAGATCATGATGTTGAAATAGCTCCGATAAAATTAGTAGCACAATCTGTTGAAGTTGGTACAGTCTCTATTGTTGGACATGTAATTGATTCAAAATCCGGTGATGCTGTTATGGATGCTGAAATCAGATTTTACGATGCTGGATCTCCTATTGGAGTAGCAACAACTGATCAAGGAGGTAATTTTAACGCAACATTTGAAATGGAAGGGACTAGGGAATTAGCAGTAATCACATTAAAAGCAGCTTATTTAGCAGATACAACATCCGTTGTTGCTGTGTCGGGAGAAACTGCAACAATGCCTACAATAAATTTGCGTCCTCTTATGGATATTATTTCGGGTGAACCGGCCTCTATATTCTTAGCCTCTCAATCATTGGAAAGTATTGGTGTAACGGAAAGTGGTTCTCCGGAAACAGCTAAAATAATTTTTGAAGTTCAAGATTCAAGCGGTAACCCTATTGACTTGGAACATGCAGTAATAGTTAATTTTAGATTCGGTGCGGCTCCTGGTGGTGGAGAAATCTTAGCTCCGGGATTTGCCAAAACTGATGCTTTAGGTCAGGTTACTGTTAATTTAACAAGCGGTACTATTGCTGGAGCAGTTCAAATTATTGGTGAAATAGATTTTAAAGGTGAAAAGATTACATCCAAGCCAGTTAATATAGCAATTCATGGTGGGTTACCTGACCAAACTCACTTTTCAGTTGGTAGTGATCAAATTAATTATCCTTACTATAATATACTAAATGGCCAAGGAAAAATTACTGCGTTAGTTGGTGATAAGTATTCCAATCCTGTGAGACCGCAAACAGTAGTTTATTTTAATTCAGATGCGGCAGTAATCCAAGGTTCAGCTTTAACAGACGATAAAGGACTAGCAACGGTTTTATTGATGTCTGGTAGTCCTAAACCTAATGATGCTGTATATGGACCTGGATTTTTCTGGATAAAAGCAAATACTATCGATGAAAACGAGCAATCGATTAGTACAAAAGCAATGGTACTATTTTCAGGTATTCCAACTGTTACGATTTCACCAACCTCTGTTAATATACCAAATGGAGGGACACAGTCGTTTACATATACAGTAATGGATCAGAATGGTAATCCGCTTGCACCAGGTAATAAATATACTGTTCAAATTACTACTGGTGGTGATGCTGAAGCTGGCGGTGATGTTGAGGTGCAAATGCCAGACGTACAATTTGGGCATACTTCATTTCATTTTACTGTTGCTGATTCAAAACCTGAGGAAATCAATCCAAGTCAAATTACAATAAGCATTGAAGTTGATGGACCGAATGGAAGAACAAGTGTCTCCATTTCTGGTACCACTAACTAAATAACTAATCAATAACAAAATATCAGAGAAAAAGAAAAACCAGCTTTTAAGTTGGTTTTTCTTTTTTAAATGTTTCACTAATGAATTAGAAACAATATCTCCGTAAATTTAATTATATAATTTTTACAAGTGAGGAATAAACATGAAACAATTTCTAAAATATTTTTTCGCTTCTTTATTAGGTACAATTTCGGCATTAATCTTATTGATGGTTTTATCCTTCTTTTTTATGATGGGACTGGTAGCCATGTTAGATACTGATGAGACGGTTACTATCTCACCTAACACTATTTTAAGATTAGAATTAAAAAGTGAATTAGCTGAAAGATCGTATTTTGATCCCACTGGAATTCCAGATATTTTTTCCCCGGATATTGGTAAAAAAATGGGACTTAATGATGTAGTCAAGAATATTAAAAAGGCAAAAGAAGATGATAATATTCCAGGAATATTTATAGACTTGGATGATATGAATGCAGGTGCTTGGCCGATTCTTGAACCAATTCGTAATTCTTTGTTGGAGTTTAAACAATCCGGAAAGTTTATAATTGCTCATGGGAATAGCATCACTCAAAAAGCCTATTATCTTGGTTCGGTAGCTGATAGTATATTTCTTACTCCAACCGGTGATATGGATTTCAAAGGACTTTATGCTGAGCTTACTTTCTTCAAAAAGACTTTGGAAAAATTAGATATTGAAGCTCAGGTAATTAAGGTAGGGAAGTTCAAAAGTGCTGTAGAACCTTTTATCCGGGATAAGATGAGTGATGCCAATAGATTGCAAATTAAGGAATTCATTAACTCGGAAAACAACTATCTCCTTTCTAAAATTTCCGAATCTAGAAAAATAAGTGTAGATGAGTTGAAAAAAGTACAAGATAATTTATTAGTCCAATCTCCAGAGGATGCAATAAAGTACAAATTAGTGGATGGTCTTAAATATCAAGTTGAGGTTGATGAATATTTGAAATCATTGACTGGTAAAAAGCCGGACGAGAAATTAAAAACCGTATCACTTAAAAAATATATGAAAGTCGAGGGAAAAGAAAAACCGTATTCCAGCAATAGAATTGCGGTAATATACGCGGTTGGTGAAATCAATGGAAGTAAGGGAGATGAAACCACAATAGGGAAGGAGAACATTGTTAAAGCTATCCGTAAGGCAAGGAATAACAAAAACGTAAAAGCAATTGTGATGAGAGTTAATTCTCCCGGTGGTAGCGCATTGATTTCCGATATAATTTGGAAAGAAGTTGAACTGACTAAAAAAGAAAAACCCTTCCTCGTTTCGTACAGTAAATATGCGGCTTCGGGTGGATATTATATTTCGTGTGGTGCTGATAAAATAATTGCAGAACCAACAACATTAACTGGCTCGATAGGTGTATTTGCCTTAATACCAAACACCCAAAAATTCTTTGATAATAAATTGGGTATCACTTTCGATAAAGTAATGACAGGAAAGTACTCCGATTATATTTCGGGTATTAGGCGGCTAACAAATTACGAAAAGCAAGTTTTGCAAAAACAAGTGAACAGAATATATAAACAATTTGTAAGTAATGTTGCAGCCGGAAGAAATATGGATTACGATGCGGTTGATAAAATCGGAGAAGGTAGAATTTGGTCGGGTCTCCAAGCTAAAGAACTTGGATTAGTGGATGAGCTTGGAGGACTTGATAAAGCCATTGAAATGGCAGTAGATATAGCTGGCATTGAAAATTACAGAGTTGTTGAGTATCCTGAAATTCGAGATCCTTTTGAGGTATTCTTTGAAACATTACTTGATGATGCTTCACAAAAAGTCTTCGGCTCTGAAATAAATCATGTTATTGAACATTATTCAAGTGCTCTTAATCTGTTAAAGGGTAGTAAAGTTCAAGCGAGGTTACCATTTGAAATGGATGAGTTTTAACGTATTAGGTGAGATTGTTTTAAAAATGGGTTATCCCAGAATCGAAATTTAAGTTAAATGATAGATTTAAGATACTGGATTCTAAATCATGCCCGCTTTTAAGCGGGCAAGTTCAGAATGATATTTTCGAGCCAACTTTTGGTAGGTCTATGGCTAATTCTTTACTAAGCTTTCATCCTTAGGCCGCGTTCTTCATGGATGAATATCCAGCTAACCACTTTGCCAATATCAACTTCTTCAAAGTTATTCCAGTAGCGTTTATTCCTTACATGAAGTGAACTTGTGTCATTGTCCGGAATTGCTTCTGCCTCTTCAATCAGTTCTCTTAATCTCTTCTGCCAAAGTACAACATTCCCTTCTCGTAAATCGACCCAGCCATCTTTTGCCCATAGGTCAATTTTCTCTTGTGTAATTTCCAATTCATCTTCTCCGCGGTATGGTGGAATTTTCATTAGGTTACCGCGTAATAGTGATTTGCCATCTGGATAAAGTATCGGGATCCCAATTGAAATGATCTCACTTCTGAGGTCATTGTTTTCCTTCAGTAAATTGAACATCTTTTCAGATAGTTCCGAAGGTGAGGCTGCAACAATATTTTTCATAGTTCCTGCAACGTGACGAAGCAAATTTATTTCATGCAATAGCTTTGAGAGTCTTGGAGGTCCTAATAATTCAAACGCTACGCTTTCTTTGTTGTGTTTGTTTTCTAACTCTATTAATTTTTCTACTGCGTTATGCTGTAGGAAACCGGCTCTGTAAGTAGGCTCCATTGTTGCATTATCCAATGCGTTGATAATATCATGGCCAGTGTTACCGCCTTTCAATTCATAAATGACCGACTGAGCAATTTCTTCAGGAGTAACATATTCCATCTGACCTTGCGAAGTTATGGTTTCGAATTCGCCTCGCGAAAATGTTCCGTTCTCACCGGTGTCAATAAAAATTGATTTTAAAGTTTCACCAGTAGTAGGAAACGGGTCATCTAATTGTAGTTTGAATTTTTCGTCGAGTTTAACGGCGGATTCAACAGGTATGTCAATTAAGTTTATTGGTTTGCCAGCTTTTGTTATTTCACCGAATTCTATTTTCTTCCAGGCAATAGCTGCAGTCGGTTTAATCTCTTTTGTTATTGGTCCTTCAGGAGTTCTTCCCATTAAGAACAAAAGTAATGTATGAGCCCCTGCCACTGCCGATTTGCTTAACAGCACTCTTGATGGTTTTTCTTCACTATGGGTGTATGGAATATTCAAACCCATTCCTCCGGTTCCACTTGTCCCTATCTTCAAATAAACTTGTGTATTAAATTCTTCCATTGATGCATAGAGTAATTGAATATGTCTTATCAATTGCGGTACATAAAGTGTACTGAATAATTTTTCGGTTTGTTCAAGCAGTTCTTCTACAGAAGGATTATTTTGCATCGTCTTTTTAATAGTTCTGTATGTAGTGTAAACGTCTTGATAAGCAATGCCAGTTGCTGCGTTGATACTGTCAATTATAATATCTGGTCTATGTTCGTCAAGTAGTTTGTAGATAGATGACTCATGAAGAATTTCCTTATTCATTTCTTCCATCGTATCGTAGATCAATATTTGTCTGGATTCCTTAGATTGTAGAAGGTCCAATCTGTTGATGTCTTTAAAATCATATCTTACAAAAATATTGCCCCACCACGGAACGAAAAAATCATCGGGTAACTCGGGATAATCTTTCCGGAGATTGGCAACCTGTTCTTCTGCCTCACTTCGTCTTAATGATGTGACAATAATTTTTTTTGGTCCCTCTTGTACTAGCTTTCGAGTAATAGCATTACCAACTAAACCCCATCCTCCAAGGACAAGAATTGTTTTGTTTTTGATATCCATTCATTCCTCACTAATATTTTTACATTATGTTGAAAATTAACTGATATGATTTTAGTAGGCAAGAAAAAATATTAACTAAATTTGCTATTGCTAATAGGATAAGTTTGAAGGCTTTAGTAATTTTAAAAATAAAAAAAATTAAAAGTGTAAAATGAACATAAGTGATATTTTAAACGAAAAAAGAATTATAACCGAATTTAAAAGCACTTCAAAAGAAGATGTTATAAATGAGATGATAGATAGTCTCAAAGACGATGAAAGTGTAACCAATCTTGAAAAAGTAAGACAAGTTGTTCTTGAGCGTGAAAAGATTATGTCAACAGGTATTGGCAACGGGTTTGCAATACCTCATGGAAAAACAGACGGTGTGAAAGAAATTGTAGCTGTCTTTGGAAAGCTAAAAGAACCCATTGAATTTAATTCGGTTGATGGGAAACCAGTTAATCTGATTTTTCTAATGGTAGGTAGAGAAGATGCGGTTGGCGAGCATATCAAGATGTTGAGTAGAATATCGCGAATCATGAATAATGAAGAAGTCCATAAAAAGTTACTGCAAGCGGAAACAGCTAAAGAAATACTTGAAATATTTGAGCAAGAAGAAAAGAACCTGTAAACCATCTACATTATACATTAAACAATTAGATATATGATCAAAGCAATAACCGGCACAAAAGATATTTTGCCTGAAGATATTCAAAAATGGGTGTACCTCGAAAATATTGTTCATAAGGTAATGAACAATTTTAATTACAAGGAAATCAGGACTCCGATTTTTGAAGAAACAAAATTATTTAAAAGAGGAATCGGTGAGGCAACCGATATTGTAAGCAAGGAAATGTACACGTTCCTTGATAGAAGCGAAACGAGTATAACACTTAAACCGGAAATGACTGCTTCTGTTGTAAGAGCATTAATCGAACATTCTTTGGATAAACAGCAACAGATCAATAAACTTTATTATCTTGCTCCCATGTTTCGTCAAGAAAGACCGCAAGCAGGAAGATTCAGACAATTCCATCAGTTTGGAGCGGAAGCACTTGGGAGCACGAGTCCGAGTTTGGATGCAGAAATGATAATCATGGCTTATCAAATATTTCAGAAGCTTGGATTGTCAAAAATCACTCTTAAGGTAAATTCACTCGGTATCCCTTCTTCAAGAGAAGCTTATAAAGACTTATTACGAAGTTATTTAGCTGATAAAGTCAATGATATGTCTGAAGATAGCAAGAGCCGATATAAGACGAATATCCTTCGATTATTTGATAGCAAAGATGAGCGTGATCAGAAAATTATGGAACGTGCTCCCTTATTGTTGGACCATCTGGATGATGAAAGTCGGGAGCATTTTGAGAATGTACAAGACCTCTTGAATAAAGCAAACATTCCATTCGAGATAGATCCTAAGTTAGTAAGAGGATTGGATTATTATACTCACACAACTTTTGAAATTGTTAGTGATAGTGTGGGAGCACAGTCGGCTTTGTGCGGTGGCGGTAGATATGATTTGTTAGTTAAAGAGATTGGTGATAGAGATGTTCCGGGTGTAGGTTTTGCAGCGGGTATCGAGAGGATATTATTAGCCTGCGAGAACGAAGGTGTGCTTCCGGAAAGGGAAAACAGAATTGATTATTACATTGTACGTCTTGATAAAGAATTGAACAACGAAGTTTTTCAAATAGCTACAAATTTGAGAGCAAAAAATCAGACGGTTGAAATTGATTATACACTCCGAAGTGTTAAGGCACAAATGCGCGAAGCAAATAGATTGGGTGCGGAAAAGGTTCTGATGCTTGGCGGCGAAGAATATGAACGTGGAAAAGCCGTTCTTAAGGATATGAATACAGGCGAGCAGACAGAAGTTGAATTATCCGAATTTTTGAAAAAGTAATTTGGATTTTTAATGCAGAAAATAATCGGACGTAAACCGGTATTGGAAGCCTTGAATTCCGGTAAAGATATTGACCGTATTATTTTGTCTTTCGGGCAGAAGGGCGAGATAATTGATTCGATAAGAATTGCTGCAAAAAAAAGGAAAGTAAAACTCACTCAGCTATCTCCGCAAAAATTCAAAGGTTATGAAAAAGGACTAAACTCGCAAGGTGTAATTGCTTTTATAAGTGATTATAATTTTTGGAAATTAGACGCACTTATAAATCAAGCAAATAAAAAAGATAACCCGTTGATTCTGATCTTAGATGAAATACAAGATACTCACAACATAGGGGCAATTTTTCGTACGGCTGAATCAGTCGGGGTTGATGGAATAATTATCACAACAAGAAATTCCGCACCGATAAATGAAACGGTTGAAAAAACTTCAGCCGGAGCAATTTCGCACTTGCGAATTTCACCAATCACGAATCTCCGTCAAGCTATGGAGACTCTTAAGAAAAACGGATTTTGGATTATCGGCTCTTCATTAACCGAAAGGTCAAAGTTATACACAGAAGTTGATTACACTGGATCTATTGCAATTGTTGTTGGAAATGAAGAAAAGGGAATAAGAAAACACACTGCGGAATTTTGCGACCACTTAGTTAAAATCCCAATGCAAGGCAAAGTTCAATCGCTTAATGTTTCTGTTGCAACCGGAGTTTTGTTGTTCGAAGTTTTGAGGCAGAGGGGAATAAATTAAGCCGCGATTTCTAAACCTTTCGACTTTACTAAATCTAACAATGGAGAAAACTTATTACTATTAAAAAATTTTTCTCCAACGCCAATTGGTTCTATTAAATAATCTACAACTTCAGTTGCTAACCAAAGTATTGAAGAATATTTTTCTCTGTTTGTATCATCGAATTGTGGCGAAATAATTACTAAGTCAATATCACTGTTCTCATCTGGTGTACCATAAGCATGGCTGCCATATAAGAATACTTTAGAAACTTCCAACCCATTTTTTTCTAATTCAGAAATATATTTTTTTATAATTAATTTAGTTTTTCTTGCAACCATAATAACGCCTCTTTAGTCCTCTTCAAAATATCCATTGCTTTATTATAATCAGGAACAGGTAAAGTTAGTTCAGGATATCTTCCTTCTAATTGAAAATCCATTAACTCAGAGAACAACATTTTCATCTCAGTATCAATGTCAATTCCAACATGATTTGTTAAATAGTCGTTCCTTAAGAAATTGGATTTGGGAATAAATTGTAAAAAAGTATGTTGTGGAAATTCCAAAGAAAGATGTTTTTGAAAAGCCAAAAAAGTTTTTCTTTTAATTTTCCGGCTAACTTTTTCAA
>Ga0256913_10000615_pt1 | contig 18553 bp, 14 predicted proteins | sample Axial_MatmetaG_FD_185970 | JGI IMG/M metagenome (GOLD analysis project Ga0256913, IMG submission 185970) | Deep-sea worm associated microbial mat communities from Axial Seamount, Juan de Fuca Ridge, Pacific Ocean - Axial_Mat | ecosystem: Environmental > Aquatic > Marine > Oceanic > Microbial... | reverse complement strand
ATCTTCAAAATATTTTATGCTAAAAGTCAAAATATGAGTGGGAATCCAGAGTAAAATTGCAAGCGCAAACAAAACACCAATCCAATCAATTGTTCCGGTACCAAGTACACGTCCTGCAAGAATCGGCATTCCACCGGAAATTCCTCCCCAAACAATAGACCAAGCTGTCTTACGTTTAAGCCAAATGGTATAAACCACTACATCAATAAAAAGGCCGGCAAAAACCACAACACCATATAAAACAGACATACTTAACGCAATTGCAATCCCGACACCCGAAAGAATTAATCCTAACAATAAAACTTCGTTGGAATTAAGTTCGCCGGAAGGAAGCGGGCGGTGTTTTGTACGATTCATTTTAGCATCAATATCTCTATCGTACCACATATTAAGAATTGTACTTCCGCTTACAGTTAAAAACAAACTGATTACTAACCCTGCAAATCTTTCCCAACCGGTTACGGGGCAACGGGCGCTAACATATCCGGTAATTCCGGTAACCAGTAATAATGCCGTTTGTAAACTTTTTATTAAAGGCCAATAAAGTTTAAATTTTCTTTTTATCAACGATCTTTTTTCCATTGCTCTTTTTATTATTTTCCCTTCGAGGCATAAAAAATCCTCGAAGGGCTAATTATTTATTTATCGATTGTTTCTTCAGTATTTTCCGTTTCTGCATTTTCAACCTCTTTGGGTTGTACATCACGGGCACAACGGAAACCGATATACATACTGTAATCCTGAGGTTCCGTACTCATTCTTCTCCAACTGAAAAGATTTATTTCATACGAATCTCTGCTTCCGCCTCTGTACCAACGATAATGCATGTTCGGATAATCATCTCCGCACCACTGCCAAACATTTCCGGCCATATCGTATAAGCCGTAAGGAGATTTTGCATCTTTGGTTTCCACTCCGTTATATGTTTTACCGTTAAAAAATCCAACGGGAGTAGTAACCGCATCAACGCCGTCGTAAAGTTTTTCAACCATATGTTTGCAAGCAATGTAATTTGTATATTCACAAGATATTTCTTCACCCCAAGGAAGCGAGCGACCGTCGGTACCTCTGGCAGCTTTTTCCCATTCGTTTTCGGAAGGTAAACGCCAGCCGTAAAATTTTGCATATGCGTTTGCACCAAACCATGTTACACAAGTAACGGGATGATTTTCATATCCTTTAATAACGGAAAAAGTCTTGCCGTCAAATTTAATATGAACACAAGGTTCGGATAAATCCATATACAATTTATCTCCTGCAGGAACTTTAAACTCGTGTTTCCAACCGTCGAAAGGATCGCCTTTATAATACCCGCAAATTGTATCCGCTTGAACTTTAATTGCACCCTTTGCAAGAGCTTCATTTAAAAAGCGAACATACTGGGCGTTTGTAACATCGGTAACCATAATTTCGTACGGTTTGTCAATCATTACTTTATGACGATGTTGTGTTTTAAGAAATTCTCCGGCAGGAACGGTAACCCAAGCTTCGGAATCGACACCGGTATCAATATATTTTACGGGGGTTATAGGTTTGTTTTGTTCGCCACAAGCAACCGTTAACAAAACAAATAATAAAATCAAAATAAAATTTATTGCCTTTTTCATTTTTCCACCTCCCCTTCAACGTTAACATCTTTGACAGGTTCTTTAGGGAAAATTCTATTAACATCCAATTCAGGATTTGTTGCTTCTTTTGTCCATACTCCGTCTTTTTGGAATAGATCATATAATCTCCATCCAAGGAATAGAGCTAGCATAATTAATATTGCACCCAAACCGAAATCTATTAGCAACATTGTTGTAGAAACTACAGGACCTTGATTATATTCGGAAACAAATAATCTTTTCATCGAAAAGATTGTAGCCGATGCAAAAGCAACATCCGAACCGATTATTAACAACCAGCCTAACCATTTTCTGATTTTTCCTTTAACACCTGAAATATCCCAATAGTACATAACAATAATTGTAGCAATTAACGCAGCAAGAATATGCCAGTGCCCGACAAGAGTAATTCGTTCTTCGCGCGCATTCCATACACGGAATATTTTTTCGAGTTTAATTGCCATAAAAATACCGACACCACTAACGGTAAAGTTCATAAATACCATTTGCCATCCTGGTCCGAATTTTAACGGATCTTTGAACAAGGCTTTTATTTTATCCATAAAGGTAGGATTCTCTATATCGGCAACACCTTCAACTATCAGTTTATGCCAAGAGAATATAACATAAATTAAGGCGGCGCCCATAACACCAACTGCACCAACATAAATAATTGTATGTGCCCAAGGCAACCAAACAATTGCCAATGCTCCGGCTGTTAATACAACTGAGCCGACAATCATAAAGTACATTGCCCATTTATGAAGCGCACCTTTGAAATCCAACCAACGACCTACAATTAAGGTAATTGCAACCGCAACCAACGAGAGCATAATGTGCAAGTGCCCGATAATTGCATGTTCCAAATGTGTTTTGTGAGGAATTCTGATAAGGTCTTCGCCAAGAAAAGTTTCATGACCGTTACCCCAATAAGAGCCGGTAACAGCTCCCCATATTGCAGAAAGAAGTGTCATAACAGCCATTGTAAAAAAGGCTAAACGCTCCAAATCCAAACCGGATTTTGTATGTGCATAAGGGCTGTCGGGGGCAAGAAAATATTCCTTGTTCCAAGGCCATAATGCTGCGGTTAAAGACAAACCCGCAAAGAACAATAATGCTTGACCTACTAAGAACAAGCCGTGTAATGCAAAGTTGTGTCCAAAATATGCAAATCCCAATCCGAATATCATTGCCATCAAATATCCGAAAGTAACAAGCTTGTTAATACTTAATTGTTGTGCTTTTTTCATCGGAACAATAGAAGTTATCATATAAACTTCTATTGCAACTACTGACATTGCAATTGTGTGATAAAGCATAATTACGCGTCCTTCGCGCTGCCAGTGATGAAGTTCCATACCAAGAAGTTTGACCGTAATATCTCTTACTCCCCACTCAACCATAGGGCCTGATAAAGTTCCCCAAATGGCAGTAACCATGGCTACCATTGAGATTGCAACCAGAATTAATCCTTTTGTTGAGAGAAAGAGATAATCAAATCGTTTAAGTGATTTCATCTTTCCTTCCTTTTATTAGTTGTTAAATAGAATTGGTAATAAATCATTTGTTTTTTAATAACTCCTGAATATTCTTTAAAAGAATTTTTCCGTCTTCTTTTATATCAAACGAATATTTTGACAGCCTCCATTTTGTAACCGTATAACGGATTGAACCGATAATTATTCTTACAAGTTGTTCTTTGGAAATATTACCGTTACGTAGTTCACCTGTTGATTGTCCGCGTTCTATAATACACAAAAGAGCATCTTCATGCATTTTTAATAATCTGAAAACTTCTTTGGAAAGTAAATTGTTATTTTGAAAAATTGATTCCGAAAAAATGACGGCGGCAACAGCGGGTCTTTCGGAAAAATAGTTGAAATGATGTTTAAATATTGACGCAATATCATCCATAGCATAATTCACCGATGAACAAGCATTTTGTAATGTTATTTTACATTCTTGCTGAAATGCTTTGAGAATGTTATATAAAATTTCCGTCTTGCTTTCAAAGTGTCTGTAAATTGCTCCTTCGGTAACTTCCAATTTTTTTGCCAGGTTTTTTATAGTAAAACCCTGTATCCCGAGTTCCGAAATAAGCTCGATAGAAAGTTCGATGATATTTTGTTGTTTTTTTGTAAAAGTCATTATAAGGAACAGAAGTAAGTAAATATATACTCACATTAAACTAAGAGATTTTTATTTCTTTGTCAATAAAAAATATTACATTTTATTTACAATTAACAATTTTATAATTCGTTTATATTTAAGATAATTAATAAATGTATTTACAAGGTAAAAATCTATTTGTCAAAATCGTTATATTCTTTTTTCAATCTGTTTAATTCTAATTTTAATTTTGCAACGGTTTCCGTGTTTTTCATTGATTCATAAATATTATTTAATTCATGCGGATCGGATTTTAAATCATACAATTCCCAAATATTTATTCCGTAAAAATAAATTAATTTATACCTTTCCGTTCGCACGCCGTAATGCCGTCTTACCTTATGCCACCCGTGCGGATATTCGTAATAATGGTAATAAACCGAGTTCCTCCAATTTTCCGGTGTATTACCTTGTAAAATTTTCCGGAGCGATTTGCCTTGTATATCTTTCGGAATTGAAACCCCCGCATAATCTAAAAATGTGGGGCTATAGTCTATATTAATTACAAAATCGTTTGAAACCGTATTCGGTTTTATCTCTTTGGGATAGCGTATTAACAAGGGGGTGCTGAATGATTCTTCATACATCCAGCGTTTATCATACCATCTGTGTTCGCCCAAATAAAAACCCTGGTCGGAAGTATAAACTACAATTGTATTTTGTGTTAAATTATTATCATCAAGATATTTTAAAATTTTCCCCACACTTTCGTCAACGGAAAGAATAGACGAAAGATAATCACGCATAAATCTTCTATATTTCCATTCCGTTAACTTTCTCCCTTTTAAATTCATTTTTTTAAACTTTTTGCTGATTACCGAAAGGTAATCAATATATGTTTTATATTGCTGCGGAGTTAAACGGGCAAGAACATGTTCCCAAGTTTTTTCTACGTGTTTCGCGAATTTTGCTTCTCCTCCGGTACCTGTTTCTTTTAAATAATAGTTTTTTAATAATTTTAAATCGAAGGAAAGATACATATCATCAATCCGCATATCGGCTTCGGACGCAGGAATACGCGTATTATAATTATCATAAAACGTTTCAGGCAGTGAAATATCAACTGTATCGAAAGCACCCAAATATTTTATGGCGGGCATCCAATTACGATGCGGGGCTTTATGATGTATTAATAGTGCAAACGGTTTTTCCTTATTTCTGTTTTCTAATTCCTCTATGGCAAAATCGGTAATAATATCCGTTGTATAGCCAATATGTTTTACCGTATCACCGTTTTCCAAAAACAATGGATTATAATAAGTTCCTTGCCCGTACAAAATTTTCCAATCGTCAAAACCGGTCGGAGTGGTTTTCAGATGCCACTTACCTACTATAAAAGTTTGGTATCCGGCTTTCCTTAATAATTTCGGAAAAGTTTGTTGAGAAGAATCGAACCTATCACGATTATCACGCAATCCGTTTTTACAACTATATTTACCCGTCAACATTGCCGCTCTGCTTGGGGCACAAAGAGAGTTTGTTACATAACTTCTCTTAAAAAGGATTCCTTCTTGTGCTATTCTATCTATATGCGGGGTTTTTATTAGGGAGCCGTAATAAGCACTTATTGCTTTACTTGCGTGATCGTCGCTCATAATAAATATAATATTGGGTTTTTGTTTTTCTGTTTTGGAGACGGCAAGGATAAAAACTGAATTTGTTATTAACAAAAACAATAAAACAGAAATTTTAAGATTACTCTTTCTTTCGGAATTTGTTCTTGTTTTCATTTTATCGTTTCCTATTCTTCTTATTTTAAACCATTGAATAATAATTAAGCACATTGATATAAAAATACAAGAAAATCTACAGCCATCACAAATAATTAAAATTTTTATTTCGCAATAAAAATCGAATAGGTATTTTTGAAACCGTAAATTTTATCTTAACAACAAGATTATATCGGAAAGGATACGATTACGTGTCTTCTAAAATATTTTTTTTCTTTCTCATCACTTCAAATTTGCTTGCACAATCGTTTTTATTGAGCGGAAAAGTAATTAATTCGGAAACGCTTCAACCTGTATCCGACTGCAATATTTTTATTTCTCAATTAAAAATCGGAGCCATTACAAACGAAAAAGGTGATTATAATTTAAACATTCCGCCAGGCAAATATATTATTACTTGTTCATTTATAGGATATAAAACCATTATTGATACCATTATAGTTAATGATAATATTACAATTAATTTTAAATTATTACCTCATCAAATATTATTAAACGAAACCATTGTTAAATCTACAAAAGCCAATTTACGAGAAACCCCCGTTGCTTTTTCAGAAAAGAACCGTACGGACATATTGCGAGAACTCGGAGCTCAAGATATTCCGCATCTATTACAATCAACCCCGAGTATTTACATTTCCTCCCTGGGTGGCGGAACCGGAGATTTACGTATGAACATGCGTGGTTTTGACCATACACATTTTGCCGTTATGATAAATAACATTCCCATCAACAATCCGGAAAACGGAGAAATATATTGGTCTAACTGGTCCGGAATCGGCGATGTAACAGATAAAATACAAGTACAACGCGGACTTACCGCCAACCCATATTCTATGGCCTCCGTTGGTGGTTTGATAAATGTACAAACCGTAGGTGTCCAATCTCTAAAAGATTTTATTAAACTCCGTTCGGAATTCGGCTCAGATAATTTCCGTAAATTCTCTCTTGCTTTTAACACCCATATTATCCCGAATAAATTTTCCGTTACTCTTTTTTTAAGTAAAAAAAATTGGGACGGTTACGCAGATCAAACATATTTACATGAATTTACATACTACATTGGCGTGGGCGGAGTTTTTAATAATAATTCTTTGCAATTACGTGTAATCGGTTCGCCACAAAAACACGGGCAACGAATGACACGGCAAAATATTGTAACTTGGGAAAAAAGAGGGAAACGTTATAATCCCGATTGGGGAAAATTATTAGGAACTCCGATTAATCTTAGGGACAACAGATATCACAACCCCACAATTAGTTTAAATCATAACTGGCAAATAAACAATAATCTTATCTTTTCAAATCTTCTTTATTACATTTACGGAAATGGCGGCGGAACCGTACCGCCGTGGAAAAAATTCGACAGAACCGAGGAAGGGTTAATAGATTTTGATAAAGAATATCGGTATAATTCAACCAACATCGATTCAGCCTACAGTACCACTCTCCATAAAACCGAAAACGCCCTTCGCTTTTTTAATCATATGCACAAATGGTTCGGTTTTCTCTCAACATTAAAATATTCAACAAACAACTCAACATATACAATCGGCATCGATTACAGATATTACAAAGCTAACAATCATCAAGAAGTTGGTAATTTATTGGGGGGAGATTATACAATCGGGTTTGCAGGGCAAAACAATATTTACTCCAAACCTCTTTTTTTAGGAGATAAAATTGATTTTGATGCGGATAGTTATTCCAAGCATTTCGGAGGTTTCGCACAATACGAATACAACAAAAAAACCTTTTCTTTCTATTTTGATATTTCCCTTGCGGGTACTGCATATAATAGAATCGACTTTTTTAATTATAGAAACAACAACCCAAAACGCGAAACGGGATGGATTAGTTTTTTAGGTTATTTCTTCAAATCCGGTGTTAACCTGAATTTAGACAAATTAAACAACATCTATTTTAATGCGGGTGTTTTATCGAAACCACCTTACTCGTTTAATGTTTTTGACTACGGAAACCGCTTGTATAAAAATATAAAAAATGAAACTATTCTCAGTTTGGAACTGGGATACGGACTTAATTCAAACACCCTTCACCTTCATATAAATACATTTTATACCGAATGGAAAGATAAAAGCTTTAACAAAACACAACAAGATTGGGCAAGCGGACGTTTTTATTTTCTGAATATTTCCGGGGCAAACTCAAAGCACTACGGCATGGAAATGGAAACAAAACTGAATATAACATCAGAGTTGTTGTTAACGAGTATGTTATCAATTTCCGAAAATAAATTTACAAGGAATGCCGTTACGGCAAAATCGCCCGAAGATAATCCCACACAAATCGAATATATTACAAGCTATATAAAAGATACTTTTCTTCCCGATTTCCCTATGACAACGGCCTCTTTTTCTTTTTTGTATCAAAAAAGAATAAAAAAAATAAGGTTCTATCTCAATCCCATATTCAATTTTATTGCAAATCAATATGCTCAATTTAATCCGACAACACGCATAAATACGGAAGAGCAAAAGATAAACAGTTGGAAGTTACCAAACGCATATTTGTTAAATATGCATTTGGGAGTTAATTATTCGCTCCGCAATTTTTTTATTAAAAAAATTACATTCGATTTTCATTTATTCAATATACTCAACAGAAAAAATTATATTGTTGATGCACTGGACGGACTTGATCATTCAGCAAATACAGCTTTGGTTTGGTACGGCAGAGAGCGGTGGTGGAATATGAGTTTTGCCCTTAATTTTTAACTATATAAAATTTTATTGATGCTTTTTTCTGTTAATACGATAGCAATTCGAAGCCGAATAAATTTATCTTCCGTAAATATTTTTCTTTTGTATCTTTGAGAAAAAAAATTACAGTATTAACCGAGAATAATGATGATACGAAAAACTTTATCTGTTCTTTTATTATTTACAACTCTGCTTTTTGCACAACAACAGCCGTATGTATTGCTTGTTTCTTTTGATGCTTTCAGATGGGATTATCTTAACAGAGGAATAACCCCGAACTTAGATACATTAATTAATAAGGGTGTCCGTGCGGAATCGTTTCAACCGGCTTTTCCAAGCAAAACATTTCCCAATCATCTTTCGATTATTACCGGAATGTACCCCGAAAATCATGGAATTATTTTTAATAAATTTACGAATGTAAATACCCGAGAAGTTTATCAACTAAAGGATAGAGCCGCCGTACAGAACCCTAAATGGTACAAGGGAGAAGCATTTTGGGAAACAGCAGAAAAAAACGGAATTATAACCGCATCTTTTTTTTGGCCGGGTTCGGAGTTAGACAACGCTAATCGTCGTCCTACATATTTTAAATATTATAATCAATCGGTTTCGTATATCGCCAGAATTGACACCGTTATTAATTGGTTACAACTCCCCTCCGCCAAACGTCCGCATTTTATTACACTATATTTTCACGATACGGATTTTTTCGGGCACAAATTCGGGCCAAACTCTCCCGAGATTAATCAATCGATTAAACGTCTCGACAGTTTAGCGGGCTACATCAACAACGGTTTAATTCGAATAGGAATGAAGGACAGCGTTAATATTATCTATCTTTCCGACCACGGAATGACCGAAATATCTCCCGAAAGAATAATTAATATCGAAAAAATATTGGCAGGGCAAAAATATAAACAAGGCGGAGCAAAAACCCTTGCTATGATTACCCCACGTGAAGCCAACAAAGAAATAATCTTATCAATACTAAGAAAAAATCAAAATCATTTTAAAGTATATGAACGCAAAGAAATGCCTGAATATTTTCACTTTAGCAAAAACAAAAACATAGCACCCATTTTGCTTGTAGCAGATTTAGGTTGGTCTATTGTAAACAATGCGCAGTTAAAACAATTTATTAACCATGGTAACAAAGGAAATCACGGATATGATAATTTTAATATAGATATGCATGGTATTTTTGTTGCGTCCGGACCTGCTTTTAAAAAACACTACTTTACCGGCACAATACGTAATATTGACGTTTACCCGTTATTATGTAAAATTTTCAACATCCCGCCAAACCCCGATATTGACGGGCAATTATGTAAAATAGAATATATTTTAAAATGATTACTTTCTGCAGAAAAGAATAAGAAAAGCCATGAATAATATTTTAAATATCAAATATCAAAAACACATTTTAAAAAACGGACTTGAGGTTATACTTTACAAAAACAACTTACTGCCGATTGTTTCCGTAAACATTTGGTATAAAGTCGGCTCGGCAAACGAAAGCAAAGGCAAAACCGGTTTTGCTCACCTTTTTGAACACATGATGTTTCAAGGCTCTAAACATGTTCCCAAAGAAATGCATTTTAAATACATTGAAGAAGCCGGAGGAAATTTAAATGGTTCTACAAGTTTCGACAGAACAAATTATTACGAAACCCTTCCTTCAAACTCTCTTGAATTGGCGCTTTGGCTTGAATCCGATAGAATGGGATTTTTACTTGATGCTTTAACACAAGAAAAATTAGATAATCAAAAAGATGTTGTAATAAACGAACGGCTTCAGCGTTACGATAACCAACCGTACGGATTAGCGTGGGAAATTATATTCTCAAATCTTTTCCCCGAAAACCATCCCTATCATTGGCCTACAATAGGGTGGTTGGAAGATATAAAAAAATTTGAATTAAATGATGTCATTAATTTTTTCAAAACATATTATGCTCCCAATAATGCTTCTCTTGTAATCGGTGGCGATATTGAATATGATTCGGCATTACAATCCGTTAAAAAATATTTTGAAGAGATTCCTTCCGGCAAAAAAATTCCGCCGATATTTATTCCGCAAAGCAAATTAAAGAAAACAAAAAAAATAATTCACCAAGATAATGTGCAGCTTCCGAAAATATATTTAGCATGGGAAACCGTTAAATTATACGATAACGAGGAGGCTGCATTGGATATTATTGCCGATATATTAGCCGGCTCTAAAAACGGAAGACTTTTCAAATCGCTTGTGTTCGAAAAACAAATTGCTCAGGATGTATCGGCTTTTCAATATTCCGCAAATTTATCCGGAATATTCGTAATTGTTGCAACCGCAAAACCGGGGGTTAAACCGGAAACATTAAAAGAAGAAATCTTTAATATCATCAACGGAATAATCAACAGCGGCATTACGGAAAAAGAGTTTAATCGTTCCTTAAATACCGTAAAATCATCGTTTGTTTATTCACTCCAAAATTTAAATATGCTTGCAAACCAAATTAATAACTACAACGTAAATCTCGGAGAACCTAATTCCTTTGTTTTCGACTTGGAACGTTTCCAAAAATTAACTCCGCAAAAAATCGAAAACATTATTAAAAAACATTTAACAAAAAATTATATTTACTTGCAGATAGTTCCCAAGGAGACAAGAAATGAGAGTAAATAGAGCAATACCCCCGCAAACAAAAGGGAAAATTAATTTTCATCTGCAAAAATTTGATCGGTTTTATCTTTCCAACGGTTTAAACGTTCTTTTTTTTCGTAAAATAAACTTACCGATTGTTAATGTTCATCTTGCCGTCAATGCGGGAAGCAAGTTCGACCCGAAAGGGAAAAAGGGGTTGGCCCATTTAACAACCTTGCTTGTAGACGAAGGTGCGGGTGGTTATAATTCTTTGGAATTGGATTCGGAATTTGAATCACTCGGTTCTGTTTTTTCCGTTTCAACAGATCCGGACAATATTCATTTTCACCTCCTCTCGTTAAAAGAAAACTTTGAACGTTCTCTCGAACTTCTCTCGCTTATTTATAATTCTCCCGCTTTTACGGAAGAAAACTTTGAACGGGAAAAGAAAAAACTTATCGCAAAAAAAAGTCAAAACAACGACGATGCTTCTTATTTGGCATCTTCGGCTTTTGATAAAATACTTTATTCCGGGTCCGGTTATGAAACTCCGATTAGTGGTATTACAAAAGACATTTCAAAAATAATTAACGATGATGTAAAAGAATTTCATTCTTATTATTTCTTACCGGAAAACACACAGCTTATTGTAGTCGGAAATTTGGAACTCTCCGAATTAAAGGAAATGCTTAACAAATACTTTCGGGAAAAAAGCGGCGGTTTATCAATTCCGAAAACACATGTTAACTTTTTACCAAAGGGAAAAGGCATTTTCTTCATAAACAAAAAAGGTGCAACACAATCCGAAATTAGAATAGGGCATATTGCCGAACGACGAAATAAAACCGATTATTTTGCAAAACTTATTGCCAATTCAATACTCGGAGGGCAATTTTCAAGCAGATTAAATCTTAACCTACGAGAAAACAAAGGTTATACTTACGGTATTCATTCCGCTTTTGTTTATCGTAAAGATGCCGGGCATTTCGAAATAGCAACATCGGTAAACGGCAAAGATACTGCAGATGCTGTTCTTGAAATAGAAAAAGAAGTAAACGGATTAAAAGCCGAAATAACAAATGATGAAATCTCTTTTGCAAAATCTTACATGATAAAACGGTTTCCCGCACAATTTGAAACATACACACAAATAGCCCACGCCCTTTATACCTTGGAAAAATATAATCTTTCGGATAATTATTATGAAACGTATATAAATAAAATAGAGAAATGCTCAAGAGAAGAAATTACCGCTGCCGCAAAGGAGAAAATAAGCCCTGAGCAATTTCAATACGTTATTGTTGGCAATGGCGATGTTGTTTTGCATGAGTTACGAAAAAAAACAGACGGTAAAATTATTGAACTTGATCAAACGGAGATAGATTAGTTTAACTCCACTTTTACAACTTCATCTCCGCGTCGTATTTGTTTTTCTATTTCGGGTAAAAGAGTAATAAAATCATCAAATTCTATTACAAAAGTTTTTGCTTCTTTTCCCCTCAAACTTTTCGTATAAAACCGGAAAAGAGAAATTAACTGATTTTTGTTTTCTCCCTTAAGTTTGGAAATTTTTTGAATTGGGTGCAATTTTATTCCGCGTTTTTTAAACTCCGCCTCAAGCATATTAAATATTTTGGAATTATATATTTCGGAAAACCTATCGATCAGATATAGTTTATCTTTACCAAAATCCAAAACAATTGAATAAACATTGTTAATTAAATGTTGTTTGCCGTAATCTTCACTTAATGAATATTCAGTATTGATTATAGAATTATCAATAAGTATTGCATAATTATTTATTTCTTTTAATCTCTCTTTTATTTCCTTGGAAGGAGTAACAAGAAAAGCAAACGGAAAACCGTTGTTTTTTAATATCTCCATAGGGATATCATCATCTTCAAAATTTGTTTTTACCAAAAAAGAATATCTGGAACCGGTTCTTTTAATTTTTTTTGAATAGTTTAACTTTGCATAAAGTTTCAGAATATTATCGGAATATATTTTTAAAATCGTGTTGCCGTAGTTCTTTTTTTCCACCGATTCCAACAGTACGTGTTTTGTTATTAAAGTTTTGTTCAACTCTTTTATAACGGAAGCTATTATAACATCTTTCGGTAAAAGGACATTCCAAACATAGTTTAACGAATCGGATAACGGCTTGTTGACATACGTTCTCTTAATCCATGAACTGTCAATACCGAACCCGTCCAGGACCTTAATAAATTTATTTTCTATCTCTTTTTGGGAAATTTTAGGAAATTCCTTTTCCGTAACAACATTATATGAAGATTCCATAATAATGTTTGCCGTTAATAATACCACAGTAAATGCTACCAAAAAATATATCAGATTCTTTTTTATACCCATTAAAAATTTAACCCTTGAAGTTAGGTTTTCGTTTTTCTAAAAAAGCGGAAGTTCCTTCTTTAAAGTCTTCCGTATCACAAAGCTTCCCGAATTCGGAGGATTCCAAATCAAAGCCCCTATCAAAGGGAAAATTATCCGCAGCGTTTATTGCCTTTATTGATGCGGCTATTGCCCTTTTCCCTTTTGATGTAATTTTTTCAGCTATTTTTTCCGCCTCGGAAATTAATTTATTCTGTTCAAAAACATTATTAACCAACCCAATTCTGTATGCCTCTTGTGCGTCTATCATATCACCGGTAAGTATATATTCCATCGCCAAACCTTTGCCTATTAAACGAGCAAGACGTTGTGTTCCGCCGTATCCGGGTATTATTCCAAGATTAACTTCGGGCTGCCCGAATTTGGCATTTTCGGAAGCAATTCTAATATGACACGCCAAAGCAAGCTCGCAACCGCCTCCAAGCGCAAATCCGTTAACGGCGGCAATAACCGGTTTATTCAAATTTTCAATTTTGTTAAATACCGCTTGCCCGAATTTAGAAAACTCAACCCCTGTTGCGGAATTAAGTTGAGCAAGCTCTATAATATCCGCCCCCGCAACAAATGCTTTATCCCCGATTCCCGAAACAATAACAGCATAAATCGATTCGGCATTTTCCAAATAATCAAAAAGGCTGTTTAATTCATTGAGAGTTTCTTTATTCAGAGCATTTAATTTTTCCGGACGATTAATAATAACCTTTGCAATACCGTTTGTATCTTGGAATAATATATTATTGTAAGCCATAACCACCTCTATATTTTTGCAAATATAGGAACCTGAATTTTCAAATCGAAAGAAATAACCTGATTCTTTGGGAAAAAATAGTAGTTAATAATTCCTTCAAGAAAAAACATTGAAAACCCGCCTCCAATATGAAAACCGAACTTGGTTAATGTTTCATCTATATTACTTTTTCCGGTTGAGTTTTTGAATACGTGCGTATTAAAGAAAAACCCGATGTTTGCTCCCGCTTCCACAATCGGCATTATTAATATTTGGTCTGTAATAACAGGCGGAAAATAAAATTTGGCACCTGGAGCAATTAAAAATTCACTTGTTGTAAACGAAGCATAATCCGACGTTTTATACATACGTGTTGCTCCCGGAAAAACTTGATATGCCAGTTTTGTATAAAGAAAGACCGGAATAACTTGGTTATCGGTATACGATGCCGTAAAATCGAATCCGATACCGATATTATTAGTAACGGAAAAATCTCCGATTGGAATTTTAGGACCTACACCAACGGAAAGAAACAATCCGCGTGCTTCTCCAAGCTGTAACCCCTGTGCAGAAAGCGTTGATACCACAAACAATATTAACAATGTCGTTTTTTTTAATTGTTTCATTTTTATTGGTAAAAAATAAGTTCCGTTAAATTTATTTTATTTTTTTTCATTTAAAATGTTTAACAAATCATTTTCAAGATTTGTACTCGGAGTTTCAACAATTCTTCCTATCTCCGCTCCGTTTTTATAGATAATAAAAGTCGGGATTAATGTTATGTTCAATTTATCGAGAGCATTTGTTCCGCTGTTTTTTTCTCTATTAACGTTTATTAATGTTAAACTGCTATCTTTATAGCCAATACTGTCAAGAATTTTATAAAATCGCGGGACCTCGCGTCTACTATCGCTGCACCACGTACCCATTATTATTTTAACCGAAAAGTTATTCCCTTCTGATTTCAATGAATCCATGATATCTTTTCTGGGATGATAAAATTTATAGCCGGAGTTAAACCACCAAGAAAAATTAGTGTCGGCAAAAGCATTTCTGTCACAAAGCCCCAACAACATTGGTTTTCCGGTTTTCTTATCGGTTACCATTCTGTTTTTTTCTTGTGCGGTAACAGTTAACACAAACAACAATAAAACAATAATAAATTTTTTCATTTCTTATCCTTCATATCCGTTTTTTCTTACATCAATTCCCCAATAAAGTTTTTTTCGCAAAATATCAAAATAGCTTGTCGATTTTGTATGAAGCAATCTCAATGGGTTCTTACTTGTATAAATTAAAAATTCTTTTGGGGAATAATAATGGTATGTTCGTTGCCCGTCGCAACTAACGTGAATTTTTTCGTGTTCGGATTTTATTAAAACCGAAATTGTTTGCTCGTTGCCTATAACCAGGGGACGCATTGTAAGCGTATGCGGAGAAATAGGACTCAGCGTAATTGCTTTTGCCGCCGGATTTACAATAGGCCCGCCGACAGAAAGCGAATATCCGGTTGTTCCCGTTGGAGTTGCCACTATTATTCCGTCCGCAGAAAAGGTAGAAACATATTTATCGTCAATCTTCAATTCTATTTCAATCATTTTGGGCCAATGCCCTTTATCAATTACAATATCGTTAACTGCAAAAAGAGTATTATTGCATTCGTCAATACATTTACCGCAAAGAGTAAGACGTTCTTCAATTGTGTATTCCCCTTTTTCCAATTCGTCAATTAACTTATCAAGATTGTTGATTTCGTATTCTGCCAAAAACCCCAATTTCCCGAAATTAATTCCGAGCATCGGCGTGGAAAATTCTCTTCCTTCAAAACCGGAAGTCAGCATTGTACCGTCTCCGCCAATGGAAACAATTAAATCCGTATTGGCAAAAAGGTCTTTTTCCTCAAAAAACTCGAATTTATTAAAAAGAGAATTTTCTTTTACAAGCTCATAAAAACTTTTGCTAAAAAAAGGAGTGAAATTTCGTCCGTTCAATTTTTTTATTAATAGTTCTACAACGGCAATAATATTTTTTTTTGATGTATTCGGAATAATTCCAATTTTCATTTTTCCGCTTCCTCGTTATTTCTAAATTGTAACTCATATAATTTTTTATATATGCCGTCTTCGTCTCGCAACAATTCTTCATGTTTCCCTTGTTGAACTATTTTCCCTTTTTCCATCACAATTATTTTATCGGCATTTCGAATAGTACTTAGCCTATGAGCTACAACAAAGGTTGTACGGTTTTTCATTAATTTTTCTATTGCTTCTTGAACCAAGGCTTCCGATTCATTGTCCAGCGCAGAGGTTGCCTCGTCAAAAATCATTACAGGTGGATTTTTGAACAACGCCCTTGCTATGGAAAGGCGTTGCCTTTGTCCGCCGGAAATTTTTGTTCCTCGTTCGCCGATTATTGTTTCGTACCCGTTCGGCAATTCCATAATAAAATCATGAGCGTTAGCCATTTTTGCAACTTCAATTACTTTTTCTTTCGGAACATTCTCAACACCGTAAGCAATATTTTTATAAACCGTTTCGTTAAAAAGAATTGTTTCCTGTGTAACAATTCCCATCAACTTGCGCAAATCTTCAAGCTTAACTTTGCGTAAATCTTTTCCGTCTATTAACACCGCTCCGTTTGTAGGGTCGTAAAATCTCGGAATTAAATCCACAAGTGTAGATTTTCCGGCACCGGAGCTGCCTACAAAAGCTATTATTTCTCCTTTGTTGGCGGTAAAATTAATTTTATTTAAAATTATTTCCGGAGAATCGGGATAAGAGAACGTTACGTTTTCAAATTTAATATTGCTGTTAAACGAACTTACGGGAATAGGATTTTCAATGTTTTTAATATTCGTTTCCGTATCTAACACTTCAAAAATTCTCATTCCCGCTCCAATAGATTCTTGAATTTTGTTATTCAACTGGCTCATCGACTTTAACGGAGGCATCATTTGGAATATTGCAAAAAGAAAGCCCATAAATTCACTGGCTTTAATTTCGTGGTTAATTAAAACAAGTTTGCCGCCGAAAAAGATAATTGCAGCTCCTAAAACCACCGCTATTATTTCCGTTGAAGGAGAAGAGATATTACGAATACGAACTTTTTTAAGGATAATTCTAAAATATTTTTCCGTCTCTTTTCTAAATCGGCTGTTTTCATAATCTTCCTTGCCGAAAGCTTTTACTATTTTAATTCCCGAAATTGTTTCGTGCAAAACGTTTACTATTGTGCCCAGTTTTTGTTGAAGAATGTAACTTTGCTTTCGTAAAAGCGCACCGATAATTGCAATTATCCCCGAAGAAAGAGGGACTATCAATAAGGCAAAAAGTGTAAGTTTCCAACTTATTGAAAAGGCAATTACGAAAAAGACAATAACCGTAAGGGGTTCACGGAATACATTCAAAAAAACGGCGGTAACACTTTGTTGAATAATGTTAACATCGTTTGTGAAACGAGAAATTAAATCTCCCGATTTTTCGTTTTTAAAAAAAGTAAGAGGAAGTTTTAAAATATGGCTGTATAAATCATTCCGTATATCTCTGATTATTCCCTGTTCAACATATGCAATAAAGTAACTGGCAATATAACTGAAAATATTTTTTAAAATAAAAGCAAGAACTATCAATATACTTATTTTTAAAAGTACCTCTTCAACGCTTCCCGAAAGTACATATTGTTGAAAGGAGTCCTTTAGCGAATTTGCCGCATCGGTAAGCCAACCCGGCAAGATAGATGCTCCGGGCGTTCGCGATGCTTTTTTTATTATCTCTTCATTCTTTTGATTAAAAAGAGTGTCAAGCAAAGGAATGGTTAAGTATATAGAAAGTCCGTTCATCAACGAAAAAAGAACGATACTAACAATAGCGGCAGAAAGATGCTTCCAAAAAGGCTTAACAAAAGCTAATATTCTTAAGAAAATATTCATAAAACAACTTAAATAAATTGAAGTTTAAAAATAAGAGAAGTTCGGTTAAAATGAATTTATTTTTTATTGAGTTTCCAGAGTTTAACATACTTGGAAAAAACGCCTACCGACGAAAAATATGCGAGAATAAACCCCTCTTTACCGTCAAGAAAACCGAGACGGAAAAAATATGTTGCAAAAAATTTATTTAGGGTAAAAAAGGCAATAAGAGGTAAAGAATATTTTTTTCTTTTATCGTATAGTTGCTTTGCTTGCAATGTGCTGTAACGATTAATTTTTTCAAGTTGTTTTTCCACAGTCGGATATGTATGATGATAAAATACAATTTTCGATTTAATTTTTTCGCCCTTTAAAATAACCGTTTCGTGAACTTCGGCATCATCATAATTGCCATATTGCTTATTAAAGATACGAAGTTTGAACTCATTCCCCCAGCCGGAGTATCTTATAAGTTTACCGAGATAATACGATTTTATTTGAACTTTATAACCGATTGAGGGGTTAGCTGAAACAACGTTTTTTATTAAAGGAACGGATTCTTGCGCAACTTCTTCGTCAGCATCAATTGAAAGCACCCAATTATTGGAAGCAGAATTCACGGCAAGTTGTTTGTTTTTTCCGTACCCAAACC
>Ga0256913_10000614_pt1 | contig 18554 bp, 17 predicted proteins | sample Axial_MatmetaG_FD_185970 | JGI IMG/M metagenome (GOLD analysis project Ga0256913, IMG submission 185970) | Deep-sea worm associated microbial mat communities from Axial Seamount, Juan de Fuca Ridge, Pacific Ocean - Axial_Mat | ecosystem: Environmental > Aquatic > Marine > Oceanic > Microbial... | reverse complement strand
ATCGGTGGCCTACGGTGTTGCCGGCATTCAGGTTGACGGAAACGATTATTTCGCCATGCTGGCCGCATTGCGCGAAGCTCACCGTTATGCCCGTGAAGGCAACGGAGCAGTGCTTATCGAGGCGGTAACCTATCGCAAAGGAGCACATACCACATCCGATGATCCGACAAAATACCGGACGAAAGAAGAGGAAGAAAAATGGGATAAAACCGACCCCATGAAACGTTTGAAGGCATATCTGACGGATAACGGTTTGTACGACTTTGATGAGGAAACCCTTGTCAAAGACTATAAAAAGGAAATCGACAGACAATTTGTAGCCGCCGAAAATCACGGTGAATATCCGTTGAGTGATGTTTTTGAATATCAGTATGTTGACAAACCGGAAGATTTAAAGGAACAACAACGTGAACATGAGAAGTTTCTGAAATGGCAGGCTTCGGTGAAATAAAAAATTTAAGAACAGAAAATTATTGAAAATGAAAATAATGAATATAGTCAATGCAATAAACGATGCATTGGACATTAAGTTAAAAGAAGACCCCAAGGTTATTGTTTACGGAGAGGATGTAGGCGTTGAGGGCGGAGTATTCCGCGTTACCGAAGGGTTGCAGAAGAAATACGGAGCAGAGCGTGTATTCGATTCGCCATTGGCCGAGTCGGGCATTGCCGGCACGGCGGTGGGTATGGCCATTGCCGGACTAAAACCGGTGATAGAGATGCAGTTTTCGGGCTTTGTTTATCCGGCTTTCAACCAGATAATATCACATGTGGCGAGGATGCACAACCGTTCGCGCGGCCAGTATAAGATGTCGATGGTGATACGAATGCCGTACGGTGGCGGCATCAACGCCCTTGAGCATCACAGCGAAAGTTTCGAAGCGGCATTTGCTCACATCCCGGGTCTTAAGGTGGTAATCCCGTCAACGCCTCACGACGCCAAAGGGTTGCTTGTCAGCGCCATAGAGTCCGACGACCCGATAATTTACATGGAACCGAAAAGGATTTACCGTGCCATAAAGCAAGAGGTGCGTGAGGAGAAATTCTCCATACCCATAGGCAAGGCGGCGGTAATTCAGCAGGGCACCGATGTAACGGTGGTGGCTTACGGAGCCATGATTCGCGAGGTGCAGAAAGCAGCGGTGCTGGCAAAGAAGGCAGGTATTTCGGTGGAAATCATCGACCTGCGGACAATATATCCGATTGACAAGGAAACCGTTGCCAATTCGGTACGCAAAACAGGAAGAATAATCACGGTTCAGGAAGCTGTTCGCAGTTTCGGAGTAGCATCGGAAATAGGTCAAATTGCTCTTGAAGAGGCATTTTTACACCTTGAGGCACCACCAAAGCGTGTTACGGGATTCGACACGATTATTCCGCTGCCCAAAGGTGAGCATCATTTTATGATAAGCCCTAAAAAGATTTTTTATGAAATTGAGAAAACAGTAAAATATTAAACCATGAGATATATATTCAAATTTCCGGACATAGGCGAAGGTCTTGACGAAGGAACCATTGTGGAATGGCAGGTGAAAAAGGGTCAGCAGGTAAATGTCGGCGATTCGCTTGTAACGATGGAAACCGATAAAGTGGTAACGGATATCCCTTCACCCAAAGACGGAGTGATAGCCGAGATGTACGGCAAGGTCGGCGAAACCATCAACGTTGGTGATGCCCTGGTAGAAATAGAGATCGAAGGAGTGGAAGGAGAAGCAGCCGTTGAGGAAGCCGGCAAAACGGAAGCCGTTGAGGAAGAAGGTGCCGGTGTTGTCGGAACCCTTGAAGTGGCGGGCAACTCAGCTGTGCTGTCGGCCTCCACCGAAGGCATTGAAGAAGAGACCGCCGAACAGCCCTTGCGCAGGAAAGCCCTTGCCACACCGGTGGCACGTGCCATGGCCAAAGATTTCGGCATCGACATCAATAAGGTAAAAGGCACAGGTCCGGCGGGACGTGTGATGAAAGAAGACATCCTTAATTTTGCCAAAGACGGCAAGAAAACCGGTGTTTCTTCGACAGCACCGGAGGTGGTAACAGAAGATTCCATGCCCGTTGAGGTAGAACAAATGTCGCAGATACGCAAAACCATCGCACGCAATATGATTACCAGCAAACATAACGCTGCACATATGACCATATTCGAAGAGGTGGAGATTAGCGAACTGGACCGCATACGCCGTAAATTTAAAGAAGAGTTTGCGGGCAAAGGTGCCAAGCTCACCTACCTTGCTTTTGTGGTGAAAGCCACGGCAATGGCCTTGAAACAATTCAAGTCGCTCAACGCCGAAATGGATATGGAAAAAGGTGTGATGATTTATAAAAAATACTACAACATCGGCATTGCCGTTGACACCGACAAAGGGTTGGTGGTGCCGGTGATAAGGAATGCCGACCGGCTCGGCATTTTGGAAATTGCATTGAAAATCGGTGAGTTTTCGGAGAAAGCACGCTCGGGCAGCCTCACCATGGACGATATGCGCGACGGCACTTTCACCATCACCAGCTACGGAAATATCGGCGGCAGGTTTGCCGTTCCGGTGATCAACTATCCGCAGGCGGGCATCCTCGGCGTGGGACGCATCACCAAACAACCCGTTGTAGTTAACGACGCCATTGAAGTGGGTACCGTATTGCCGCTTTCGCTTTCGGTGGACCATCGTATTGCCGACGGCGGCGAGACAGCACGTTTCCTCAACAGGATAATGGACTATCTGGCAGAGCCTGTAAGAATGATGTTTGATTAACAAAATTGAAAAAGAAAAACCATGTACGATTTAATAATAATAGGTTCGGGACCTGCCGGTTATGTGTCGGCAATAAGAGCCGGACAACTGGGGCTGAAAACAGCCATAATTGAAAAGAACGTAATCGGCGGAATGTGTCTCAACTGGGGCTGTATTCCCTCAAAGGCCATAATGGAAAGCGCCAAACTCTTTCAGCGTATCAATAAGGACGCTGCCCGTTTCGGCGTTGACGGCATCGACAAAAAAGCATTGTCGTTCAACTGGTCGAAAGCCATAAAACGCTCCGACGGAATAGTGAAAAAGCTAACCACGGGAGTGGGATTTCTGTTGAAGAAAAACGGCATCGACATTATCGAAGGCGAAGCCGAAATATTATCGGCAAATGCCGTAGCCGTAAACAACCGCACCCTTGAAACAAAAAACATAATGATAGCCACAGGCAGCAAATCGCCTGAGATAGAGAACGATACCGACGGTCTTGTAATCGAACCCAAAGAGTTGTTCAAAGACCGTGAGCTGCCTGAAAACATTGTGGTAACCGGAGAAACGCCCGTGGCCATTGAGCTGGCACAGGCATTCTCGATGATGGGACGCAAGGTCAGCCTTTTGGTGCCCGGCGATAAGGTTTTGCCCTTTGCCGACAAATATATCGTTGACCATATTCTGGCCAAACTGAAAAAAGACAAGATAAAAATAGCATATAACAAGCCGTTGCCGGCCACCAAAGGCGTTTGGGCTGACGGAAAACTAACCGTTGACAGCGAAGAATTTGCCTGCGATGTTGTTGTAAACGCCACACGCCGCAAGGCCATTCTGCCACCGTCGAAAGTAGAAATAGCACTTGACGAAAACGGCTATATCGCCGTGGATGAAGATATGAAGACATCGGTGGAAAATATTTTTGCCGCAGGCGACGTAAACGGTCTCAGCTATTATGCACATATCGGCTCGGCACAAGGGATGCACGTGGTAAACTACATAAAAGGGATAAAACAAAAGCTGGATCTCAAGAAATATCCGATGAATATGTACACCGTTCCGGAAGCAGCACAAATAGGACTGACGGAAGAGGAAATCAAGGCCGAAGGTTACGATTATAAAATCAGCGAATTCCCGATGTCGGCCAACGGCAAAGCGTTAACCGAAGGCCATCCCGACGGTTTTGTAAGGATACTCTCCGACAAGAAATACGGCGAAGTTCTCGGGGTTCAGATTGTGGCACCCAACGCTACGGATATGATTGCCGAAGCAGCAGCATATATGGAGCTTGAAGCAACGGTTTATGACGTGGCTCAAACGGTGCACGCCCATCCTACGGTTTCGGAAGTCTTTATGGAAGCAGGTTTTGAAGCCGTTGACAAAGCAATACACAAATAAACGTGCTGCATTATCACCTTTAATCCAATCTCGGATTCACCACATTATTATAAATGGAGCCGAAGGTATAAGAGAGTCCTATGCTTGTGTAATACGAATATTTGGTAGCAAGTTCGCGTTGGCGTAGCAATACGTCTTCGGGGGTGGATTCGGTTTTCACCAGACTTATTTGGTTTCGCGGCATTCCGAGATATCCGAAGATGTTGAACGACAACCCTTTAAACAGCCTGATACTCATGGAAACGTTGGTGCTGATATTATAAAGCGAAAAATCGTGCAGATAATTTTCCCAATATAAGCCGGTGCGTATCGAACCCCAGTTGGTGATATATTTAAAATTGATTTCGAGTTGTTGTTCCACAAGATATTCTTCTGTTTTGTTGAAAACCGTTGTATCGTGATAATCGCGGTACATCGTACCTATGTGATAACCGAATCTCAGCTGTTTGCGGGAGGCATCCGAATATTTAAAAACGTTGTATTCGATGGCCGGTGTTATCACCGCGCCGAAATCCAGATTTGAATATGTCGATTGCCTTACCGCTCCTTCGATTCCGGCTCCCCAATGTTCGCCGAGCGACCATATTGTCGAGTGATCGGCGGAAAAGCTTCTGGTGTATGAGTCTGCCGAATAGATTAGCGAATCGTTGGAATTATAAAGTCTGTATTTACTTTCATAATAGCTGAAATCAACGGAAGTCTGATGTTTGATTTTCTCGGTAATGCGGCTGGCGGAGGCCGATGAATAGGCGTTCATGGTTTTATTGGTCTTCTGACCGTTGAGCCACATATGCCCGCTGAGACTAAAAACCCAATTGTTCCACGGGTCCTTCTCTTTAATATCCTTTTTTTCGGAGGCATAGACCACCGAAACCTTATTGGCAAACGGTGTTTTCAGGATGTATGGAGCCAAACCGGTTTTTATAATTTTAAGTTGCTGTTTCCTTATTTCATCCGATGTGGCATCGGCTTTAGTGTTCATTATCAATGTGTCTTTCAGATGAGAATATTTACCTTGTCCGTAAAACTGAAACATATATTCCCTACCCCCTCCTCCGTTGGTCATTGATGAAACAATGATTTGCACATCGGCAACCTTGCGGTCGCGCACATAATTGATTAGTGTGAAATTTTGCCTGAAATAGGTCATATCACAATACCCGCAATCGATGTAAACATTAAGTGCCGTTTCACGGCTCAAAGTTGTTGTTGTGTCTTGATTTTCCTGTGCAAAAGATTTAATGCTTGTAATAATCAGGAATAAAAGAAATGCATTTTTTTTCATAGGTTTTTGTGTTTGGTTTGTATGGTTTGTAAATAGCGTCAAACAATATTTTGACAGCTAACGTAAAAGTAAAAGGTTTTATTTCAGGAAATCGTTAATTTTCCTAAAAAAATCATAATAAGCCGCGCGCCTTGATTTCCAGATACTTATTAATTGTGTGAACACCAATGTTATCGGGAGTTTCCATCACATAATAAATACCGTAATGCATTAAATTTTGCAGAAACACTTCTTTTTCCCTTAAAAACTCACCGGCAATGGTTTTCCGGTAAATACCTTCAATATCTTTTGATTCCGAAATTGCCGTGTTTTTCACTTCGGTATTTACGAAATTCACCAGCACCAACAGATGTCGCCTGCCGAGAGCAGTAAAAAACGGCAGTTGGCGTTTCAGGGCATAAACACTTTCGTAGTTTACAAAGAAAAGCAAAAGACTTCGTCCCGTTAAATTTCGCCTTATTGCCGGATAAATCGCCTCGGGAAAAGACTCGTGAAAATCCGTTTTCAGCAAATAGAGATTTTCCATAATGGTATTAAGGTGATTTTGCCGGTTGTCGGCTTTCACAATTGTGTGCAGCTCTTTGTTAAATGTAATCAATCCGGCTTTATCGTTGTTTTTCAATATCACCTGCGAAAGTGCAAGCGAAGCATTAACGGCATAATCGAGCAAGCTCATCCCCTCAAAAGGCATTTCCATTGTCCGCCCCATATCAATCACACAATAGACGTGCTGTGCTTTTTCCTCCTGAAATTCGTTAACCATCAGTTTATTTTTACGCGCGGTGGCTTTCCAGTTGATATGTCTTATTTCATCACCCGGCACATATTCTTTTATTTGCTCGAACTCCATATTATAACCCATACTTCTAATTGGTCTGAAACCGTTAATACTGTTGATATCGGCAAAAGATTTCAAAGCGAGTTCGGGAAGTTTTACAAATGAGGGATAAACTTTTACCGTTTGGGCAACTTTGCTGATAAACACCCTGTATATCAGTCCGAGCGGAGAAGTTACAAGGGTAACGATATTCCCGAAATTGTATTCGCCCCTTTTCACCGGACGCACTGTGTATTCCAAGGTTTTAACATCAAATTCGTTAAGCCTCAGCTGCAATGAAAAATCCCTGATTTGAAGTTCAGGAGGCAGCTCATCAATAATTTGAGCTTTGATTTTAAAATTATAGTTATTTGAAATTTCAATTGTTACGGGGTTGTGGTCGCCGTTTGAAAACAATTTGTTAAGATGCCTTTTGGTGTTGACGGCTTTTCCTCCGAGGAGCAACAACATAAAATCGGCAAAAACCAGAATAATCGTCAGCCAAAGAGCCGGCATTGCGATAAAAGTAAATTTATAATCGAAATACGCCAGCATCATCAACAAAATCAAAGTGATGAACACATAGTAACTTCTTTTGGTCAGCTTATATTTAGGTCTGAGTATTTTCACTTTTTACTTTGGTATTTCAACGGCATTAATTACGTCTTCGATATAGTTGGCCGTTTCACCTCCGGCTATTTCTTTTTCAGGACTCAACAGCACCCTGTGATTGAGCACATAAGGAGCTGTAAATTTAACATCATCGGGTGTGATAAAGTCGCGACCGTTAATAGCGGCAAAGGTTTTCGCGCTTTCGAGAATGGCGATGGAAGCCCTTGGTGAAGCTCCGAGATAAAAGACCGGATTGTTGCGCGTACCGCTTACAATGGCAGCAATGTAACCAATGATGTTCGGATGTACAAAAACCTGACGTGCCAGCACTTGCATTTCCAGAAGTTCACTGTTTTTTATCACCGGCGATATTTTATCGATATCAATATTACCGCCCCGTTTGTTATGCCTGTTTATGATTTCCGTTTCTTCATCCTGCGAAGGATAATCGACAATGATTTTAAAGAGGAACCTGTCGATTTGTGCTTCGGGGAGGCGGTAAGTACCTTCGAGGTCCACAGGATTTTGTGTTGCAAGCACCATAAAAGGTTTGTCGAGGGTGTATGTTGTTCCGTCAACGGTAATCTGTCTTTCTTCCATAGCCTCAAAAAGGGCGGCTTGTGTTTTTGCGGGAGCACGGTTTATTTCGTCGGCGAGTACCAGATTGGTAAATAAGGGGCCGCGGTGAAAGCTGAAAGAAGATGTTTTATTATTATAAACGGCAGTGCCCGTAATGTCGGAAGGTAAAAGGTCGGGAGTAAACTGTATGCGTTTGAATCCGGTATCGACAACACGTGCGAGCAACCTTGCCGTTTGGGTTTTGGCCACTCCGGGCACTCCTTCGATAAGCACGTGACCATTGGAAATGAGTGCCGTAAGCAATAGTGTAATCAAATTGTCCTGACCCACAATATATTTTTCCATTTCCTGCCGTACAGCTGCGGTTTTCTCCGCAAAAGGCTCTAAATTGAGACGATTTTCAGGTTCGTACATAATTATTTTGTTTTAGTGAATATCTCGTAATATTTATTTAGTTCAAAAAGTCTTTCATCATTTACTTTATTGCCGCTTGCGATATAATTTAACAACCCGAACATTCTTTTTACGGTATTGTAATCAACGCCTGATTTTCCGCTCAAAAACCTGATGTTTTCCTCTGTATTGTCTCCCGCATTTATCCTGTATTTTTTCTTGATACAATAAATCAGGCGAGTTGAAAGTTTGGCGGCAATTTTTTCGTTATTGCGACGATGAAGATAAAGTGCCGACACGGAATCGATAAGTTCAAGTGATGTGTTTTTTAAAGATTCGATAACCGGTACCGGACGTTGCAACCGCATCACCTCCGAAAGCAGAAACATAACCGTGAGGGCAAAAAACAATAAATAGGCATAAAAGAAATATTTGTTCGACAATAATTCTCCGAATATATTATTATTTGCAAAAGACAAGGTTTGCTCCGAATCTTTTGCCATATACCATATCACGTCATTATCGGGAAGAAATCCCATAATCTTTTCGACATAGGCTTTCGTATTTCCTTTCAACAGGTAATAATTCGCAAAAACTTCGGGATGAGTATGAATACATATCTTTCCTTTGCCGGTTTTTATCTCCACGAAATTTATAAGGCCGTCGTTATATTTCCCCTTTGTTTTAACCTCATATTTCCGCTTTTTCGTTTTATCGTCTTTTTTAAAATAAATATATGTTGCCCTTCTTGATTTATATTTAAAAACTTGCTTTTTATTGCCCTCAATCCAGGTTTTAACAATATTTTCCCTGTTACCATAATGACTATTGGAAAAAAAACCGAGAGAATCAAGAATATAGTTGCTCGGATATGCTGAGCAATAAAACACCGTATTCCCCGCTCTTGCCATTTCCAGAATTTTTTTGGAGTTGTATTTATTTAATATACTACCATTATCAAATATCAAAAGGTTAAAAGGTTTAAGCGTGCCGGTTTCCGTTTTCCAATCGTAAAGATTAAAATGCTTTGTTTCCATTTTTTTCCCGGCAAACAAATCCTCGACGGAATTATGAAAAACAAAAAGACCTAACGGTTGTGTGGAATAAGGTGATAAATTTTCGCTCCAGTCAATTTTACGCGGACCGTAAAAAACAAAAAGCAAATAGAGTAAAAAGAGGACTCCCAATAGCAATATGTATTTCAGATTTTTTTTCAAAACTTCCCTCCGGACAATTTATTAAAATATTCGTTTTGCAATTGGTTGTAAATATCGTTGTCGATATTACGACGTCCGTACCAGATAAACTCATAAATTTTGGCAGCGCCGGCAAAATCATTTCTTATCGACTCGTCTTTTATCTCGTTGACATACTGATAGTTTGTTTTATACGGTTTGAATTTTATCAATCCTTCGGAATGCAATTTCCGCAGTATTTTCAGGTACTGATATCTGACGGCAAGTCGATAATTTTTTTCGGCAACGGCAGTAGAAATCAATTTATCGTAATCGATATTTTCACCGTTCGAAACCACACCTGCAACAGTGCCGGCTGTAATATTTGCATTATGAACAAAAACCCCTTGCGTTTTCATCCGTCGGATATAAATCATAATTACCAGCATTGCAGTCGCCAATAGTATAATATCCAGATTTGAAACTATTCCATCGGCAACCTTCGACGAGAACATTTTTCCCAACAGGTCTTTTAACATTAATAAATAAGAAGTGTAAAAATCCTTTTCATATTCATCACCTTTATAATAAACAAAGGTATTTGACGAGCGATATTCATCAAGTTTTTCCGACGAAAATCGACGATGTTTGTTTATGGTTTTGCCATCTGCCGTATCAACAAACAATAAAAAAGAAAATATTAGTAGTGCAATCTTAATCATTCTCGGTTTCATCATCGGTAATAGCTTCAATTTCACGATTAAGACTTATTCCTTCCTTTATTTCTTTAAGTGTAAAATATCTGATGCCGACCGCCGTAAATATAATTACATCAAAAAAAGAAAGCAGCCCCTGATAAAGAGAATAAATAAACGAATTAAGATAAACCGAAACACCTGAAATTTCAGGAGAAAAAACAAACACTCCAAAAAAGGTAAAAGGAAAAACTATTGTGACGACAATTATTAATACAATGATGGTTATCAGGAAATAAAAACCGAAAGTGCTCCACCAGTATTCTTTTATCAACCGGAGACTTCCGCTCATACTTTCGCCAATTTCTTTATCTTCAATAATATAGATATACACTACGAACGAAAGAGAAACTGCAAAATATAAAAACGGAAGGACAAACAGCATTATTGATACTAAATAGATTAAAAGCAACAGAATACTTATGCCGATATAGCCTATTATTTTTTTAAATACTTCGGTTTTTATCATTGAAAAGGTTATTATTGACGGGTCATCTTCCTCGGCATAGATTTTCATAAGCGATATAACTGAAATAGTGAACAAAGCATATCCGATATAATTAATAAAATAGGTCAACCATAAGTTAGAGTAATCAGGAAAGTTGCCCGGAGTTTGTAATTCGGAAAGATTATTAAAGCTTATGACAGCACCTATAAAATTTCCTAAAAAGATAAAAGGAAATCCGAAAACGAAAAAAGAAATCACAAGCAATTTGAAATTCTGCTTGATAAAATTAAATGTTGCTGTTATCTGGTCACCGATATCCCTCCTTTTATAGAGTTGCATTTTCACAAAATCATTCATAATTTTTTAATTTTACGATTTAATAAATACGGATAAACAAAGAAATATGTAATTATAATCAATACCGAAAAAGCAATGAGTATTGAATCCATCAGAAAAGATTTATCATAATGTCTGGTGAGGAAACTTTCAATAAAAGCGGCATAAATAAAAAACGGAATCAAACCGGCAATGATAACCGCTCCTTCTTTACCTTTTTGTTTCAATGCAGTAATGCGAGGCAATGTTCCGGGTAACAAAAACCCTCTTCCCATAGCAATACCTGCGCCTCCGGCAATAACGATGGCCGTTATTTCCATTGTACCGTGGAGCCATATGGCGTAAAACGAATCGACACCAACACCCTTAGTGATAAGAAAATACTGAAATGTCCCCAACATTACACCGTTGTAGAGCAATATTAAAACCGAACCGTAAACAAGGAGTATTCCCATTGTAAAAATATAAAACGATACCTTGATATTATTCCACGCTATCGAAAAGAACATAACCACCGGATTTTCAGAAGCATAAACAGCCATAGGTTTGCCTTTCTCGATGTTTTCCAACGTCATATCAACATAACCGTCGCCAAGTATCATCCTTACAAAGTCCTGATTATGTTGCAAAGAAACAACCCCGACAAAAACAGCTATGGCAAAAGCCAAAAAAGAGTAATAAATATTGCGCCGGTTGTTATATAAAGCCAAAGGATAGTCGTATCTGAAAAATTGTAAAATCCTGTTTTTCTTCTGTTTACGCCTTTTGAAAATTAATGCGTGAGCTTTAAGTGTAAGCTGATTTAAATATTTTGTAGTTTTGCTACGGGCGAAAAAAGTCTTGGAAAAAGCCAGATCGTCGGTTAGTTCTATATATAGTTGAGCAAGTTTGTCGGCATCCATTGCCTTTTTCCCGGCAAGATACAATTCAAAATCTTTCCATCTTTTTTCGTTTTTTTTGATAAAACTAACCTCATTCATAAAATATAAATTTTAATGGAAAACATTGCCATAGGGACAACACAAAACGTATCATTAATAACCGAAAGTGCAGGGTTAGGCAAACGTTTTTTAGCTTTACTCATTGATTATCTTGTGATTACAGGTGTTTATATCGGTTTGATAATTACTTTGCCAAAAATAATAAATTCTTACATAGTATTAGTCTTTTTGAGCATATTTTTATTTTTCTATAATTTTTTGATGGAAATATTCTTCAACGGACAAAGCATAGGAAAAAAGGCATTAAAAATAAGAGTGGTAAAAATCACCGGAGAGGGAGCGGGAATATTCCAATATTTTATCCGTGCTTTGTTTCGTCCTGTTGACAGTTTTCTTGGTATCGGTTTGATAGTTTTAATATTCAACGAACGCAATCAACGTATCGGCGACCTCATTGCAGGCACAATGGTTATCAAGATTTCCGGCGAGGTAAAAATCGAAGACACTGTAATTGAGCACATTGAAGACGATTACAAACCTCTGCTTTCGCGCACACAGATAGAAAAACTCAAACCCGAACACATTGAACTTGCCAAAAAAGTACTCAACCAAGCCGTTAAAACCAGAGATTATTCCTACCTGAAGAAACTTTACGATAAACTTGTTTTACTAACCGGAGCACAGTCCGATATTCTTCCGATTGACTTTATTCGCCGGGTTATAAAAGATTATACCTATTACGCCTGATACCTTTCGCAAATTATTTTCTTTATCTTTGCTACGCCCGATGAGACAATCAACTTCCGGCTAAACAGCGAGAAATAATGGCACGTTTGGTAAAAGACATTCAATATTACAAATTCGGTTTTTACGGATTTCTGAAAAACCTCAGGCTTTTCGAGCCTTTTCTCATTTTGTTTTTTATTGACGCAGGGCTTTCGTATCTGCAAATCGGTATCTTATACGGTTTCAGAGAGATAGCGAGAAATTTTATGGAGATACCGGCCGGAGTCGTTGCCGATGCCACGGGCAGGCGGCGGTCGATGATAACCTCTTTTACGGCTTATATTTTTTCGTTTCTTATGTTTTTCTTTGCCGGCAGTTACACATTGTTTTTTGCGGCTATGTTTTTGTTTGCCGTCGGCGATGCATTCCGCACGGGCACTCACAAAGCTATGATATTCGACTATTTGAAACTCAAAGGCAGGGCGGAACAAAAAGCCGATTATTACGGTCATACGCGCGCTTTCTCGCAATTCGGCTCCGCCATTTCTTCACTTTTATCGGCAGCACTGGTGTTTTTTACGGGCAATTACAGATACATCTTTCTCATAACGGTTGTGCCATACATCATTGACCTTTTTCTGCTTGCTTCCTATCCGGCGGTGCTCGACGGAAACACGGCAAAAACAAAAATGAATTTCGGTAAAAGATTCAAAACCGTTGCGGGAGAATTTTTTACAGCCGTTAAAAACTTCAGGCAGGTTAAAACGATGCTTTCTATCTCGTGGTATTCCGGATATTATAAAGTTGTGAAAGATTTTATCCAGCCGATAATTGCCGGATTTGCCCTTGCCATTCCTTTTTTAAATCAGCTAAGCGACGAGAAAAAAACCGCTGTTACCATCGGTGTTGTTTACTTTTTCATTTATCTGCTTACCTCGTGGTCGTCGAAAAACACCAAACGCATCAGCGCCTTGTTTACCACGGGTGAAGACGCTTTAAACAAACTGATGACAGCGGGATTTATTACCGGACTTGCCGCCTCGGCAGTCTATTATTTCGGCTTTGCAGGGCTGTCGGTACTGCTGATGCTTCCTGTTTTTCTGATTGAAAACGTGAGAAAACCAATCGGTGTCTCGGTCATTGCCGACCATACAAGCCAGGGAGTTCTTGCATCCGTTCTTTCCGTTCAATCGCAACTGCAAACACTAACGGTTGTAATAGCGGCACCTGTTTTGGGATTTTTTGCCGACAGATACGGACTTGGAAAAGGAATGATAATAACAACATTTCTGATGTTGCTACCTGCAATATTGCTAAAAATAAAAAGCGATTAAACCTTATGGAATCCGTGTTCCCTGATAAATTTCATCACAGCCGATTTTGTCCTTAATTCATTCAGCCGGCGATGATAAGCCATTGCTCCGGAGCGGGTATCGAATTCTTTATAAGCAAGTAAAACCCAAGGTCTGTCGGAACGCGTTGATTCTTCCAAACCCTGATTATGTTGATTTAAACGACGTAAAAGGTTGTTTGTCTGACCGTAAAACAATCTGTTGTCACTTTCCGATTTAATAATGTAAGTATAGAAAACCATAACCCGTAAATTTAGCCGGCAAAGATATGATTTTCCTGATAATTACCATTATTATCTTTTATTATCTTTGCCGGCCAATGAAAGATAGTTTTTATGAAAAGGCTGTTACTTATAATTTCTTTAGTTGCAATAGGTTATGCTGCTGACGCTCAGCGGTTTCTCGGCGCTTTGGCTTTTGGCGGCAATCTCACTCAGGTTGACGGAGACGAAATTTACGGTTTCAAAAAACCCGGATTCAATACCGGCGTTGCAACATTTTTGCCCATTCACGAAAAGTTTTTCATAAGCCTCGAAGTAGCCTTCAGCCAAAAAGGCTCATATCAGAAATACGCTCCCCAAGCCGATACCACTATGCCTTATTACAACCTGCGGCTTAACTATGTGGAAGTACCATTATTGTTTCATTTCGAAGACAAACATTTTGCTATGATCGGGACGGGACTTTCGTTCAACAGGCTGGTGGGAGTCAAAGAGATAGAATACGGAAGACAAACCGCCACAAATGTCAATAACGGCGTTTATTCGACCAACGATATCAACTGGATTCTGGATGTAAGACTCAGGATTTACAAATCGCTCAGGCTGAACTTCAGATATGCTTATTCGCTGTCAAAAATCCGCACGCGAACCTTTTCAAATATTGCCGGCGACGAATGGACCCGGGACCAATACAACAACATTATCACGCTGAGACTGGTTTATACTTTCAATGAAAAAATAAATATTGAGGAAATGGAGTAACTTTGCAGGTATTACATAATCCGTGAAATATATTCTTCAAATAATAATATTTTTTTTACATCATTACCATTAAACAAGAACGGCTTTACATCTTCAGCCATTTTGCTCATATTCAGTTTTGCACATTTATCTATCACCGCCTTTTTCAACTCTTGCGAATTATTTATTCCGGTTTTATGACTCAAATATGCGAAATCAGGCTCAACTCCCATCCCCAACAAAAATACTATATCAAAAAAATCCCTGCCTTTATTTCTTTTCCGGTTTAAAACCGCAAAAAATTTCTGGGAAAGCAATATTTCTTTTGGAGCCGTATTGATTTTAGTAAATACATCAAACTTATTAAGAATATGCTTTTGTGGCTGATAATCAAACTTCTGAGTCTCCGAATCTATTTGAATAAGAATCTTTTCTTCTTTATGACTACTCAGATTCTCTCTGAATAATAATTCAGGAAAACGAATATAACAATGATAGGCTCCTTTGCTTACATTTCTCATCTCCACATTATAACCCAGCAAAGACAATCTGGTCTCTATTATTTCCGACAACTTTTTAAATTCATCATCTGGTAAATTAAAATTATCAAAATCAATATCTTCGGAAAACCTGTTATTATTATGAACAATACGCAAACACGTACCGCCGATAAACGACATCTTGTTTGCAAAAGGACTATCGAAAATTATTTCAAGAATTTTATATTGAAGATATTCACGATAAATAAACCGGTCGAATTTTCTTAAAAACTCCGGGTAATATAATTTTATTTCCTGAATATTAAGCATTTACCATCTTTTTAAATTTTCTGATACGTCTGTTTAAAACAACTGACCGAAAGACCGATAAATAATCATCCAATATTTTATAATCAATCACTTCATTTATCCTGTCTTCGTTAAACCTCATTCCGTTAATTGTTTCAATATCATATGGTTTACGGATATATAAAAAATCCAATAAAGCCTTTTCAGGTTCGGCAATTGTATATTTTCCGTTTTGATTCTCAACAATTTTATACCCAAAGAAAAACGAAGGTTTTAAATGATGATATGAAAAACTTCCCAAAACCGTATTAAAACTTACCGTATTCCTGCTTGTCATTGATGTTCTACTAAATACTCCTTCGGGGATAAAACCGTAATAACTTAATGCCGATTCCAACGAGATATATGACGGTTTATAAATTTTATTTGCAACCCTGTTTAAAAAAAACTCATTTATTTCCACATCACTGAAATAATAGAACTCCTTTCTTATTTTAGTGATATATCCTTTTTTCTGCCATTCTACCAATCGACGATTATCAAAATCAGGATATACCAAATGAATATCGCTTGTCGAAAAAATCTCAAAAACTTTGAATTCCCTGTAAAATTCCGTATATCTCATCGTTTTATATTGGTAAATTGTTAAAAATAACAATTTGCAAATATAAAAACAATTTTAATGATTTAATAATTATCTGTTTTTTAACTATATCATTTTTGTTTTCCTTTAAAACAGCTCCCTTTTCCAGCTGTAAAGGTTGTTTTTTAAGGTAATCTTTTCGGTATCGAGCAACCATCTTAAAACACTCACGAGATGCTTTTCGTTTATATCTGGGAATTTTTCATTAATTTCACCAACGGACATTTCCTTTTGTCTGAGTGCAGGCTTTATGCTATTGATAATATTGTCAAACTCCATTTCACTCAACGCCAATTTATTACGGGCTTTACACACATCACATTTACCACAACGTTTGGCATCCGTTTCACCGAAATATTCCATTAGCAATAAATTTCGGCATTTTGTATTATTATCAATATATCTCAGAATTGCATCAAGACGCTTGGCTGCATTTTCTTTTAATTTTTCGTAAGTATTTTTGCTGAAAATAAGATCGCGGCTGTCGAGACGCTCGGTATTGAATATTATTTTCGGTTTTCCGCTGCGGGGCACATAATCGACAAGTCCGTGGCGCTGAAGTATCTTCAGGGCGTTTTCGATTGCCAGCGGAGAAGTTTTCAGTCTTTGGGCAATGACGGTTTCGTCAATGGCAACAAAATCGGTAAACAATCCGCTGTAAGAGCGAATCAGGACATCAATCAGCCGCCCCATCTTCGGGTTCTTCACCTGATAGCGGTAAACTTCTTCTTTGTCGGCTGCAAAAAACAACTTCGACGGAGTATTTACCGAATCGGAAAGAAAGATGTAAGATTCTTTCTCAAGGAATTTAAGGGCACTATAGGCAGGCAACGGCTGAAGATTATACATCTTGATAAAATCGGAAAGCACAAAATCGAAACTCTCGTCCTTTCCGCTGCCGTAAGCCAGCTGGAAATAATTGCCAAGGGCATCATAAACAGCTTTTATGCTTTTGATGGGCGGAAAGCTGTCTTCGAAATTACGTTTAAGATTTTTCACATCGTTATCATCGTGAATTATCACGGCATAGGCGATTTTTCCGTCGCGTCCTCCCCTGCCCGCTTCCTGATAATAGGCTTCGGGCGAATCGGGAATATCAAAATGAATAACATATCTGACATCGGGTTTGTCGATGCCCATCCCGAAAGCATTGGTGGCAACCATCACCTGCACACGGTTTCGCATCCAGTCATTTTGTTTCCGGTCGCGAAGTTCAGCCGACAGTCCGGCGTGATAAAAATGAGCGCGAATACCACCGGCGTTGAGCCAATCGGCTATCTGTTTGGTTTTGCGGCGATTGCGGACATAGATTATTCCCGAACCTTTAATACGTCTTACCACCTGCGAGAGTTTGCGGTTTTTATCTTCGGCACTTATTACGGCATAAATCAGGTTCTCCCGGGCAAAACTGAGTTTGAAAACGTTCTTTTGCCGGAAAGCGAGTTTTTCCTGAATATCGTCAACCACCTCGGGAGTAGCGGTGCCGGTAACGGCAAGCACCGGAACATCCGGTAACAGTTCACGTATTTCGGCAATTTGGAGATATGCCGGACGAAAATCGTAACCCCACTGCGAAATACAATGCGCTTCGTCCACCACGAGCAAACTTACTTTCATACGTTTAAGACGTTCGACAAAAATATCGGTACGAAGGCGCTCGGGCGAAACGTAAAGAAATTTGATATCGCCGTAAACGCAATTGTCAAGCGTGATATCTATTTCGCGCAATGTCATTCCCGAATAAACCGCTCCGGCTTTTATGCCTTTCCTCTTCAGGCTTTCCACCTGATCTTTCATTAGGGCAATCAACGGGGTAATCACAATGGCAACCCCTTCCATCTTTAATCCCGGCACCTGAAAAGTCAGCGATTTTCCCCCTCCGGTAGGCATAAGGCCAAGCGTATCGCGCCCCTGCAAAACGGAATTTATGATTTCCTCCTGCATCGGCCGGAAATCCGAAAAACCCCAATACTTTATCAATATTTGCCTGATGGTTTCAGCCATTATAAAAAATTTGGGTAAAGATAAAAAATAAAGCCGTAATTTTTATCATTTCTTAAGGCTTCATTCAACGAAAATATTTAATATTGCATTTTAAATACCGAGAAAAGCGGATGAAGGCTATAAACTGGAGCAATATTATTTATGTGGTGGGGATAGGCCTGATTTTCGAGAGTATTTTTATGATATTTCCCGTACTGATTTCTTATTTTTCAGGAGAACCTCATCATTTTCCTCTTTATTTATCATTTTTTATCACTCTTTCCGCCGGTCTTGCAGCGTTTGGTTTCACACGCAAAAAGTTCAAAAGCAACCCGCATATCCGTCAAGGATTTATGGCTGTAACGGCAATATGGATAATGATGCCTCTTTTCGGCACATTGCCCTATCTTATCACGGGGATGATACCGCGATTTGCTGATGCGCTTTTCGAGAGTGTCAGCGGATTTACCACAACGGGGTCTTCCATTCTCACTCATATTGAGGCAATGCCCAGGAGTCTGTTGTTTTGGCGTGCCGAAACACACTGGATAGGAGGTATGGGAATTATTGTTCTTGTGATTGCCGTAATACCGCACTTCAGAGCGGGAGCCAGATCTCTGCTTGTCTCCGAAGGCTCGCTT
>Ga0256913_10000613_pt1 | contig 18600 bp, 15 predicted proteins | sample Axial_MatmetaG_FD_185970 | JGI IMG/M metagenome (GOLD analysis project Ga0256913, IMG submission 185970) | Deep-sea worm associated microbial mat communities from Axial Seamount, Juan de Fuca Ridge, Pacific Ocean - Axial_Mat | ecosystem: Environmental > Aquatic > Marine > Oceanic > Microbial... | reverse complement strand
AGATCCGACAGGGGGCACCTTACGATCTTTTTCTCTCTGCCAATATGCGCTACCCCCAAAAACTTTTTGAGATGGGTGCAGCGGTAGAGAAGCCGGTCATGTATGCACAGGGTGCATTGGTACTGCTTTCCAAAAGACCCAGAGCGTTTGAGAAAGGGCTGAAACTGTTAACGTCCGACACAATCCATAAGATCGCCATAGCCAATCCAAAAACCGCACCGTATGGGGTTGCCGCGGTAGAGGCATTGAAAAAAGCCGGCCTCTATGAAGCGCTCAGGTTAAAGTTCGTCTACGGAGAATCCATCTCCCAGACCATTACCTATACACTGAGGGCGGCTGATATCGGGCTCGTTGCCAAATCTGCACTCATGGCACCGCAGATGCAGCGTTTTCAGAAAGGAACACACTGGATGGATATCGATACGGCACTCTATACGCCGATCGCGCAGGGGATGGTACTTCTGAAGCGTGCCAAGCAGAATAGCGAAGCGAAAGCGTTTTATGATTTTATGCAAAGCGAAGAGGCCGGAGAGATCCTTCGTGATTACGGATACCGTCTGCCATGATCGATATGACACCCTTCTGGCTCTCCTTCAAACTGGCGGCACTGACCACACTGATCCTCTTTTTTATCGCACTCCCTCTGGCATGGTGGCTTTCGCAGACACGTGCCAAAGGCAAACCGTTCATCGAAGCATTGACCGCGCTTCCGATCGTACTCCCGCCTTCCGTACTGGGGTTTTACATACTGGTTGCGCTCTCTCCGGACTCTCCCGTAGGGGCTTTTGTCGAATCACTTTTTGGGGTGAAACTGGTCTTTACTTTTGCAGGACTGGTTGTCGCCAGCTGCTTTTACTCCCTGCCATTCATGGTGCAGCCTCTACAGAACGGTTTTGAGTCTCTCAACCGCCATATGATCGAAGCCTCCTATCTGGCAGGAAAAAGTACGGCAGAGACACTCTGGAGGGTAGCACTCCCCAATATCAAACCGGCACTGAGCACAGCACTTATCATTACCTTTGCCCATACGGTAGGGGAGTTCGGGGTTGTGCTGATGGTAGGAGGGAGTATTCCCAACGAGACGAAGGTTGCTTCGGTAGCGATCTATGAAATGGTAGAGGTGATGGAGTATGGTAAAGCGCATGTATATGCGGCAATTATGCTTGGGCTAAGTTTTGCAGTACTGCTGGGCGTTTATATGTTTAACCACAAACAGAAGAATAGCATGGGGGTCGTATAATGATCCGTATCGATGTTGCCAAAAAGCTGCACGGCAGTGAAGGGAGTATGACCCTCGCGGTAAACGCCTCCGTCAATCGTGGGGACTTCATTGTGATCATGGGGGAGAGCGGTGCGGGGAAAAGTACCCTTTTGCGTATTTTGGCAGGGCTGGAAGAGGCTGAAGGGAGCATAGCCGTTGATGGAGAGTTCTGGCAGGATCAAGGCACAAAGCTTGCGATACAGAAGAGAAGTGTCGGTTTTGTCTTTCAGGATTATGCGCTTTTCGAGCATATGAGTGTCAAAGAGAACCTGCTCTTTGTCAACCATGACAATGTATTTGCGGATGAACTGCTTGGGATGATGGAGATAGAAGGACTGGCAGAGCGTAATGTACAGAGGCTAAGCGGCGGGCAGAAACAGCGTGTGGCACTTGCCCGTGCCCTGATGCGCCGTCCCGGGGTACTCCTGATGGATGAACCCTTCAGTGCGCTTGATCCGAGGATGAGACATAAACTGGCAGAGAAGATCAAAGAGCTGCATCAGCGTTTCGGCATGACCACTCTGATGGTCAGCCATGATGTAGGAGAGGCAAAGAAGCTTGCCAACCGGGTCTGGTTCATCGAATCTGGCCGGGCAAAAGAGTATGATACCCATTATCTTGAGGAGCTTTACTGATGGCGAAAGAGAGAGGGAAGTATGACTACAATTTCGATGGTATGGTGGAGAAGTTCGAAAGGTCCATCTATGGTACCCTTAAAGGGGAGTGGCGGCTGAAACTGCTTCAGGAGGATATGCATACACTGTATGAAGGGAGGCAGATGGAGGTGTGGGATGCCGGATGCGGCCTGGGGCAGATGGCGCTCTGGTTCGCAGAGAAAGGGCATATCCTCACCTGCAATGACATCTCCTATAAAATGCTTGAGAAGGCAAAAGCGGTATTTGAACGCTCTGGCTGTCACGCTGCTTTTCATAAAGCTGCTGCACAGGAAGTGGCGGCAGGACTGCCGCAGCAGGACCTTGTGCTTTTCCATGCGGTCATAGAATGGCTGGCAGATCCGCTTGGCACGCTTGAAACAGTAGTAGAGCGGGTCAAGCCGGGCGGGTATCTTTCACTGCTTTTTTTCAACCAGCATTCACTTATCTATAGAAATACACTCCGGGGAGGCTGGCGTCTGCGTACGATCCTGGATGACAAATGGTACGGCAGGGGCAAAAAACTCACCCCGCCTCATCCCCAGACACCAGAAACGATTGAAAACTGGCTTGCTACACATGGCTACCATATTGAAGTACAGACAGGGATTCGAGTTTTTCATGACTATATGGCTGATGAAGCCCTGGAGAAGACCGACATGGAGGAGCTGTTGGAGATGGAGTACCGCTACTGCCGCAGACCTACCTTTCGCAATATGGGACGCTATATACATGTACTGGCAAGAAAAGAAGAGGAGATTGGTATCAAGACGAAAGACTCTTAATAAGGCGTGCCGCACTCCCGATCTTTTCATTTTTAGGCTGATAGAGGTAGTTATGCACTTTCTCAGGGATATGTGCAGGTCTCTCCATCGCTTCCCACTCCTCTTTGGCGGACTGTTTGGCTTTGAAGAGCGCCATCTGGACGCGTGAGTAGAAGTTCGCCGCGCCTTCTCCGGAAGTTTCGATGCTCAGGAAGTTCGCCTGCGGGTAGTGTGAAGTGACAAGCGACTGCACCCCGTCACTGACTGCCGAGCTTGGCATACAGCCAAAAGGCTTGACGGAGATGACCAAGTGAGCGAGATGGTGCTTGACCGCTTCGATGAGGTGAGCTACCTCCAGATGCCCTTCGCCGCCGCTGCACTCTAAGGTGTAGTAACCCTTGGCAAGGGCTGCGAGTCTGTTCATGTCGGGTACATCATAGTCATGCAACCCGATCGCTTTGGCGTAGAGGGTAAAGTGGGTCTTGATGGCTGCTTTGCCCGCCTTGATAAGCAGACGGCTCTTAAGGCTGGCAAAGTCGATGGGTTTGGCATCTTCGAGCGGGAGCTTTTCTTTTTTATAGAGTGCCTGCTCGGCTTCCCAGAGGCTGAGCATGAGGCGGTTGAGGATGGGCTGGGGGATGCACTCGGCCCCTTCGGCTTCCAGAAAGCGGTAGAGGTTGTAGTTGCCGTCTCCTTCGGTCATCGCTGCCCAGAACTCCCCCATGACCATCACTTTGGGTTTGGGTTGCAGACGGTCGAGCTTGACCTTTTGCAACTCCTTACGGCACTGCCAGAGCGCTTTGATCAGGGAGCTGTGTTTCAGAAAGGCTTGAGAGACGATCTCTCTGCATCGAGCCAGTGCGGTATCGGTGGCACCTTTGTCCACTTCGTAGGGGCGCATCTTGTAGCCAAGCATATTGATGATATCTCCGATGATGACTGCCTTGATGAGGGTGATGAAGAATGTCGGCGTATAGTCAAGCAGCTGCTCTTCGATCTGCTCTCCCTGGAAGATCCCCTTCTCATGGTCGAAGGATGTCAGTCTGAATCCTTCAAACCCCGCATCCCGCAGCGCCTTTTTGTACTCGGTAATATACATCCCAAAACGGCACGGCCCGCAGCCTCCCGCTGTGATGTAGACATATTTGGATACGATCTCTTCGGTGGAGAGCCCCTCTTCATCACGCAGATGCTGGAGGTATTTGACCAGGTTGCCTACGGTAAAGTAGGTGGGGTTGCACTGCCCACGGTTGCCGAACGCCTTGCCTGTCTGAAAGGATGTGAAATCAGGGTTGGGCAGGGCGATGAAGCGGATGCCCAGAGCGTTGAGTGCTGCTTCGATCAGTTTGTCCTGCAGCAGTGTCAGTCCACCCGAGAGAAAAATCGTCTCCTCTTTGGGGGCGTAGTCGATGGGTGTATCGGGTGATTCTTTCCACTGGCTCGGGGCTTGGTGGAGGAAAGAGAGGTCCCCGTTGTTTTCGGTCATTTTGACGGAGTTGCACGAGAGGCTCATGAGCAGATACCTTTATGCCATGTAGGGTGCTGTCCTCCGACAGCACCGATGATTTTGTTTGCAGTGTGTGGTGCTGTGGGGGCACAGCACCCTACGGATATGTTGATAATCTGTCTGTGTCATGGCTGTAATGTAAAAGGGTTGATTATGCTAATACCCATATGTCTAAAATCTTTTTCATTTCGTGTGATCAGTGTGCATTCGGAAATGAGAGAAGAGATCTCAAAAATATTGGTATCGAGCAGGTATTTCAAAAAGAGAGCCTCTCGCTGTAGGTCTCCTGATCCCGTTCCAGTGATATCTCACGCAGGGGAGAGTTATGAAAAAAATCGACAAGTGTATTTTCCTGAGGGGACTTCTCTTTTGGGGTCTGCAGTTCTATCTCTTTGCTTGGCAGTGTACGAAGAAAGGAGATTACCTTTTCATACAGGCGGTCACTGACATTGATCTTGATTGTATGCATGGTTTTGTCTCCTCTATTTTTTGGTGTTTAAGTATAGCAAAAATGGTGTGGAATGTAAATCCCAAATCTCAAAATAGAAATTCATGACTCTGCACCATCATCGCATTCATGGGCTTTGCATAAAACCATCATCGAACCTATGGGTGCGACTCAAGTTTTACACAAACCCCCTAAAAACGAGCATAGCGCATATTCAAAGAATCCTATTTCGAGATTTGGGAAATATTGGGGGTAGGTGGTGCTGTGGGGGGACAGCACCCTACGGATCAGTCGGATTTGGTTTAGATATTTCATACTTCCACCTCACAGGATTCCCGATCGGGTTGGGAATGATAGTTTTTCTGGAGCGTTTGCCTGTACTGCTCCAGCGTATAGGCGAAGGTCTTTACCCGTATTTTGATGGAGCCGCCGGGTTTGTTGGCGTCGATGTCGTGCAGGGTCAGGTGTGGGGTGCGGGAGGCGCCGAGGATTTTGTCGATGATGGCGTAGGTGGGGGCGTCATGTCCGCACTTGAAAGAGCTCAGGTCGAGCACGGCGACATTGGGATGGCGTGCGGCGAATTTGGCTGCCCAGACTTTCTGGGCGGAGTTGGTCGAGAAGTTCTCTCTCCAGACATCACGGATATCGAAGGGTGAAGCGATCTCTCCCGCTTTGACCTCCTCACCGAAAAAGCGCATCTGGTAGTCGTACGCTTTGGGGATGGCGCGCATCGAGAGGATCTTGAAGCCCAGAGACTGGAACTCATCGAGCACCTCATGATTAAGCCCCGGATCGGAGTGGTAGGGGCGTCCAAGCAGCAAAATGACCACTTCGCCGTTACGTTCGGCCTCATCGAGTATGGCACGCCCCTGGGCCATGATCGTATCATCCTGCATCTTCAACGCTCTCCATCCCTCTTCACATGCCCAGTCACTCTCATCTTTGGTGATGCGAAGTTTCTCTCCCCAGATCGCAAAGAGCTGCTCCTGAAGCAGGGCTTTGTTGTCAAAATCGAGCGCCTCATCGACATAGACGATCCCTCTTTCTGCAAAGAGATCACGCTCCTTGGTAAAGGCGGAGAGAACCACTTTGGGGGTGCCTGAGACGATAGGGCAGGAGGTCTGTCCCATCGTGTGGGTGATGTAGCCGGGCAGATGGGTGATGGCAGGGAACCAGAGGTAGTCGATGCCCTTTTTGGCGTACTTTTTGGCAAAGAGCAGCTGATAGACGTGTGACTGCGCTACTTTGGCAGGGTAGCAGCTATCGACCGAGCCATACTTGGCGCCCTCAAGGTACATATCTTCATTGGAGAAGGTGGAGAAAAGGATATTGTGCCTTTCGATACCGAGTGCTTCGAGGTAGGTACGTATGAATGGTGAGACGGAGTAGATGTTGAGCACTTTGGGGATGGCGATCTTGAGTGTGTGTCTGTATGCGGCATCTTCATCACTGCTGCACTGGAATGGACGGGTGACCTCTTTGCGCAGGGTCGGTCCCCAGCCGCCAAGTGTCACTTTGACCTCCTGCTGGGTGATGAGGGTATGGGCATCGGGTTTGGGTGCGGGGGTGTAGAGCGGGGCGAAGAGTTTGTCCGCCTCTTTTTTGACAAGATTGGGGATGCTCTCCTGGAGCTGACTGCGGCTCTCCCTGAGCGCCCTGAGCGCTTCTACGGACTCAACGGTACCATCCTCACAGGCGAACCCAGCGATGTAGCGTGCGGTATTGCCAGAGGGGGTCTGCGTGTCGATGAAAGTACGTGAGCAGTTGATCGAGCAGAAGTGGCAGCGGGTGCTTTCGTCGGTACGGGAGGTGTAGGTCATCTGCAGTGCCTCTTCAAGCCCTACGAAAGTGGCATATCCGCGTGCTTTGACGACACTGAGAGCTTCGAGTGCCGCACCGATCGCACCTGCTTCTCCCGGATGGGGGTGCACATCGACCCGGGCATCGGGTACCTGTGATTTGATATAGTCCACCTGTGCTTTCAGGGCTGCCTGATTGTACTGTGTCCCACCCTGCAGTACGAAGTGTTTGCCGAACATCGCCAGATTGGGGGCTTGTACGACATACTGCCAGACATTCTTGGGCAGCACTTTGGCGATACCCGCAAAGAGCTCCTCTTTGTCGTAGCCCTCCTTTTGGAAGTTGACACGGTCGGTGTCAAGAAAGACCGCACAGCCGTAGTTGAAGCGGGGAGCCTGTTTGGCAGCGAACGCCACATCGGCAAAGCCCTCAACGGGAACACCAAACTGCTTCGCCATGCTCTGAAGCAGGGTGCCGTTGCCCGCGCTGCATTGGTTGGAGAGGCGGAAGTTCTTCATCATACTGTTCTCCATGAAGAGTACTTTGATATCCTGCCCGCCGATGTCGCAGATGACGTTGATGCTCTCCCCACACGCTTCCTGGGCGGATTTCATGTGGGCGATGGTCTCGATGATGTTGGCATCGGCTTTGAGTGCGCCTTCGAGTACATCGGCTGCGTACCCCGTCACACCCAGCCCTTGGATATTGTAATAGCTGTGAGGGTCGTGCGCCTTGATCTTCTCCAGCAGTTCGACCGTATCGGCGATGGGGTTACCTTTGGAGAGTTGATAGACCTTCAGCAGCAGCGCTCCCATTTTATCAACCAGTACGGCTTTGGAGGAGGTGGAACCCCCGTCGATCCCCAGATAGCAGGTGGTCTTGTGTGTCAACTTCGGCGGAACGAACGGAGCGATAGTGTAGTCACGCTTGAAGGCTTCAAGCTCCTCTTCGCTCTGCACCAGCGAGGTATCAACCGTGTCACTGCGGTTGACGCTTCCGGTGTCAACCAGGGTCTTGAGTGCGATGAGCCCGGCAAAGGATTTATCGTGATTGGCCTCCCCTTCGCCGAAGATCACCGCACCCAGCGCCGCATAGTACTGGGCGTTGTCAGGGACGATGATGAGTTCATCGAGCTTCTCTTTGTCGTAAGCGATACCTCGCTCATCCCAGAGCTCGGCAATGCGCATACGCCAGCACTGCTGCAAAAAGGGCAGATAGGTGTTGGGGCCGCCAAGGAGCAAGACTTTGGGCATGAGGGTATTGCCGCGTGTGAGTACGGTGAGGTTCTGCATGACGATCGCATCGGCAAGGGAGTTCATGATCTCATCAGAGGGTACGGAGGTTTTGACAAGGTTGACGATATCCGTTTCGGCAAAGACCCCGCACTTGGCGGCGACATGGTGGAGTTTCTCGGCACTGAAGGCAAGTCTGGAGGCCTCCTCCTGCTCCATGCCAACCTTCATCGTACACTTTTCGATGGTCGCACCCGTCCCGGAAGCACACTTGTCGTTCATGGAGGTAAGCACGGTCTTGCTGCCGTCTTCAGCCTCTTTGAAGTGGATGATCTTCGCATCCTGTCCCCCAAGCTCCACAACCGAGCGTACCTCGGGGTGCAGATGCTCTACGGCAAGAACGACGGCGTTGACCTCCTGAACGAAACGGGCGTTGAGTGTCGGTGCGATACGGCTGGCACCCGAGCCGGTGATGTAGACCTTCTCGATCTTCTCATACGCCTCTTTGTGCATGTGGGAGAGCGTTTCAAGCAGTTTGAGCAGTGTAGGGGCCTGTTTGGTGTCGTGCGGGGTATAGGCTTTGGCAAGGATATGGAAGTTGCTGTCGCAGAGGACGTACTTGACGGTGGTGGAGCCGATGTCGATACCCAATGCGTAGGTTGTTTTCATTGTCTGATCCATCTTTCCTCATGTAGGGTCGGTTCACCGACCACAGTATAGATTTTATTTCTCTGTATTTAATGGTCGGTAAACCGACCCTACGTCGTTTTTGCTTTATTTCTTATTGCCCAGACGATCCAAATGATACCAATCAAAATGAAAGGTAAACTCAATGCCTGTCCTGTAGTCAGTGGCAGGTCCCAGGTGTAGTCTGCCTGTTTGCTCTTGGTGTACTCCAGCAGGAAGCGGACGGTGAACATGTAGGTGAGGAAAACGGGCGGCAGGAATCTGGTGGAGGTTTGGAAGCTTGACTTTTTGTAAATGGTAACGAGGATCGCCAAAAGCAGAAGATAGGCGAATGCCTCATAGAGCTGTACGGGGTGTCGGGGAAGCATATCGACACGTTCGAAGATGATCGCCCATGGTTTGTCCGTAGGCAGTCCGAGGATCTCGGAGTTGAAGAGGTTTCCGAAACGGACGAATGCAGCGGTAAGCGCACCCGGCATAGCTACGCGGGAGAGGAGCCAGAGGTAGTTCTCTCTGTACTTTTTTGCAAAGAAGTAGAGGGCGATGAGTACACCCAGAAGCCCGCCGTGGCTGGCAAGCCCGCCTTTCCAGACCTTGAGAATCTCCAGCGGATGGGAGAGGTAGAACTCCGGTTCATAGGCAAAGCAGTGCATCAGTCTGGCACCGATGACCGCACCGACCATGATATAGATCAGCAGGTTGTCCAGTACGGCAGGATCTTTCCCCTCCCGCTTATATACCCATTGAAGCAGATAGAGCCCGAGAAAGAACGATCCTACGAAAAGCAATCCGTACCAGCGGAGTTGAAGTGAGCCAAGATGCAGTAGAACAGGGTCTACATTCCAGATAAAATGTTCCAAGTATATACCTTCTTACCAAATTGAAGGAATTATACTCAAAAATCATTAACTGTTGATTTTCTCTTTGATCTCTTTGGCGATGGATGTGATTTTTGCGATCTTTTGTGTGTGGTTCAGGTTCTCATCGAGCAATACTTTGACAAATGCCGATCCGACAATGACACCGTCCACCCCTTTGGCCTTCTCTTTGGCTGTGTTCTGGTCCACCCCGAAACCGACATAGACAGGGGTCTGGGTGAAGGATTTGATATCGGCGACGATCTGTTGAAGGTCTTCACTTTTACCTGCACCGGTGATACCGGCATAGGCGACGAGGTAGATGAATTTTTTTGCATCGGTGACGATCTGTTCGATACGCGCTTTGGAATCGGTCGGTGCGATGAAGTCTATGAGGCTCAGTCCGGCCTCTTCAATAAGCGGTTTATAAGGGCTTGCCTCCTCAAAAGGAAGGTCTGGAATGATAAAGCCGTTTACTCCCGATTCCTGGGCTTTGGAAGTAAAATGATCCATCCCCTTATGGTAAAAGGGGTTGAAGTAACCCATCCAGAGGGTGTCAATGTGCGGCGCGATCTTTTCCGAAGCTTCAAAGAGATGCTCCAGCCTGAAACCATTCTGGAGCGCTTTAAGGTTGGCGGCCTCGATCACAGGGCCGTCCGCTACAGGGTCGGAGAAAGGCATCCCGAGTTCCAGCGTATCGACTCCTGCATCTGCAAGTGCCAATGCAGCATCGACAGTAAACTCCAAAGAGGGGAATCCGGTAGTAATATAGGCGACTAATTGTTTCAAAATAAGACTCTTTTTGTATAATTTTCAACATTATATGATAAAATGAGTAAAATTATAACACGACATCAATGATAAAATAAGGTAAAGATCAGAAAATGAAATATCTACTTGCTACCCGCTATATACTACCAACCAGACTCCAAAGGAGTTTTTCATGAGTATCCATACCCCTAAAATAGAGAAAAAAGTCACTTTGAGTACGATCGCCAGAATGAAAGGTGTCGAACCGATCACGATGATAACGGCGTATGATGCGCTCTTTGCCAAACTTTTTGACGGTGAAGTGGAGATGATACTTGTCGGTGACAGTCTCAATATGAGTTTCTACGGGAAAGAGGATACCTTAAGCGCCACGATGGACCAGATGATCTACCATACACAGGCTGTAGGGAATGGTGCGCAGAAAGCCTGTATCGTCTTCGATATGCCGTTTGGCTCCTACCTGACACCGGAGCAGGCACTGGAGAATGCAGCGCGCGTCTACAGGGAGACTTCTGCCCAGGCGGTCAAGGTTGAAGGGGGCAGGGAGAAAACCGCCATTGTCAAAGCACTCTCGGATAATGGGATCGCTGTCGTGGCACACATTGGTTTGATGCCTCAGCATGTACGCAGTGAAGGCGGCTACAAAGTACGGGGGAAAGATGAAGCGGATATCCAGAGTCTGGTTGAGGATGCACTGGCACTGGAGGCAGCAGGTGCGGCAATCGTACTGGTAGAGGGTGTCAAAGCAGAAGCGGCTAAACGCATCACCGAAGCGGTCAAAGTTCCTACCATCGGTATCGGTGCCGGCAATGTGACTGACGGGCAGGTGCTGGTCTGGAGTGATATGTTCGGATTTTTTGAAGCTTTCAAACCCAAATTCGTCAAACAGTACTGCAACGGAGCGAAAGAGGTGCGTGAAGGGCTGGAGCAGTATGTATCAGAGGTCAAAAACCGTGCATTCCCCGACAAGGATCACTCGTATTGACCGTAGGGTGGGCTTCAGCCCGCCATTTTTACAGCTAAAAGACAGGAAGGCGGGCTGAAGCCCACCCTGCAAATGAAAGGGAAATAAAAACGTATGGAAAGAATGGTCGAGATCGAACGTTTTGACGGTGAAGCATCGTATGAAATGACTTTAAGGCCCAGTTCGTGGGATGAGTATATCGGGCAGGAGAAGATCAAAAAGAACCTGAAAGTCTTTATCGAAGCGAGCAAGCGCCGGGAAGAGGCATTGGATCATATTCTCTTCTTTGGCCCTCCGGGGCTGGGTAAAACGACACTGGCGAACATCATCGCTTATGAGATGGGTGCCAATATCAAAACGACAGCAGCCCCTATGATCGAAAAAGCAGGGGACCTTGCCGCACTCTTGACCAATATTGAGGAGGGGGATATCCTTTTTATCGATGAGATCCACCGTATGAGCCCGGCGATCGAGGAGATCCTCTACCCTGCCATGGAGGATTTCAGGCTTGATATCATCATCGGGTCAGGCCCTGCGGCACAGACGGTGAAGATAGACCTGCCGCGTTTTACGCTCATTGGGGCGACGACACGGGCAGGGATGCTCTCCAATCCGCTGCGTGAGCGTTTCGGGATGCATTTCAGGATGCAGTTCTATACACCGGAAGAGTTGGCGAAGATCGTCTCTCAGGCAGCGGAAAAACTGGAGAAGCCTGCTTATGAAGATGCTGCGGCCGAGATAGCCAGGCGAAGCCGCGGTACGCCGCGTATCGCACTGCGTCTGCTCAAAAGGGTGAGGGATTTTTCCGAAGTGGCCAATGAAGAGAAGGTCACACTGCAAAGAGCGCAGTACGCACTCAATGAACTGGGGGTAAATACGCTCGGCTTCGACGAACAAGATATCAGGCTGCTGGAACTGCTGGTGAGTGCGAAGAACAAACCGATGGGTCTCAGTACCATCGGTGCGGCGCTCAGCGAGGATGAGGGGACCATAGAGGATGTACTTGAGCCCTACCTTATCGCTAACGGTTACATCGAGCGTACGGCGCGTGGGCGTATCGCGACACAGAAGAGTTATGAGCATTTCAAGCTTGGCGGCGTGAAGAAGGGGTTGTTTGATGGTGAGTAACAAAAGCATGATGATCACGGCACTCTTCATACTGTCGATCATGGGAGCTTACAGTATTTACAAACCATTTCTGCTCTCGGTGGTCGTTGCGATGCTCTTGACTATGGCAACATATAACCTGACAAAGAAGATGATCAAATATTTCCGTTCAAGAAAGGTCAGCGCCATCGTTGCCACCGTACTGCTGAGTTTGGTCATTTTTGCCCCTATTGTTTATATCGCTACGGTAGGGGTCACTTACGCTTCGGAGATCGATGTGAAGGAGATCACCGATATGACCGCAATGATCAAAGCATTTGTCGAAGAGATCCCCTACCTGAAAGAGTGGGTGCAGAGCAGTCTGAGCGATGAGAGGATTGCAGAGTACATCAAAGCATCGACACTCTACATGACCACAGCTGGCAGTGTCGGGCTTGGTTTTGTAAAGAATATGATCTTGGTACTGATCTTCTATTTTCTGATCAACTATTACGGGGAACGCTTTTTTGAATTGATCCGTGCTTTGATGCCGGTGAGTAAAATGAAGAGTGCGAAGATGATCCATGAGATCTCTTCTACGATGGAAGTGGTATTTTACTCTATTATCGTGACGGCTATTTTCGAAGGCTTCCTGTTTGGCATCATGGTCAGCCAGTTTGGTTTCAACGGCCTGCTTTTCGGGGTGATCTACGGTTTTGCCTCTCTGGTCCCTATTATCGGCGGAGCCGTAGTATGGCTGCCCATGGCGCTTTACAGCTGGACAAAGATCGATGCCAATACGGCGATCGTGATCGTTACCTACTCCATTATCGTGATCTCCATCATTGCAGATACCTTTGTCAAGCCTATTATCATCAAAATCATCAAAGAGGATTTGCTCAAAAGTACCATAGAGATCAATGAGATCGTGATCTTCTTCTCCATTCTGGCAGGGATGAGTACCTACGGTTTCTGGGGGATGATCCTCGGGCCTGCGATCACCTCATTCCTGATCGCCATTATGAAAATCTATATTGATTACAATATCAAAGAGCAGGCAGTGATGAAAAATTAGCCTTTTTTCAATGAGTTGATGTTATGATGTACTATAAAATTTTATATAAAAGGAAAGAGCTATTATTAAGATACTGATCATAGAAGATGACCCGGAACTGGCGCTCATCTTGACGAATTACCTTACCAAATACGATATGGAGGTGATCGGTGCGGAAGATCCCTATATAGGGCTGTCGCTTCTGACTCAGCACGATTTCGACCTGATCATTCTTGATCTGACGCTTCCGGGGATGGACGGGCTTGAAGTGATCCCGAAGATCAGGGAGATCACCAATATCCCCATTATTATCTCATCGGCACGGGATGATATTACCGACAAGGTCATAGGGCTCGAACGCGGGGCGGATGACTACATGCCGAAGCCTTATGATCCCAGAGAACTGGTAACGCGTATTAAAACCATTTTAAGGCGTACCCACAGCACGGAAGAGAAAGTGGAGAAGAAAGAGGAGATTTTCGTTGCTGATCCAAAAGCGCATACGATCATGTTCAAAGGGGTATTCCTGGACCTGACGGCAGCGGAGTATGATATCCTCTCCATGCTCATCCAGCACAAGAACGGTTCGGTATCCAGGGAGCAGCTGCTCTATGAGAGTGAACATATCGATGATGACAGTTCCATTAAAAATATCGATGTCATTATTTCGCGTATCAGGCAGAAAATCGCCAAGATCGATCCTGACCATGCCTATATCAAGCCGATCCGCGGCGTAGGATACCTTTTGACAGACCGCGTATGAAAAACCTATCTGTAACCACCTTTATCCATATTCTGTTCTCGGTAGCGATCACGATTCTGGTCGCTACCTTCCTGCTTTTCCTCTCCTGGGATGAAGACCGCCACAAGATCGACGAGTTCAAACGTTATCAGCTTATCTCGCTTACTTTTCTTTCCAACCTGAGACTCAATCCCGGTAAAGAGGAGCTTGAAAAGCTCTATCATGACCTGCGTGTCAAGGCTATCTCTCCCAAAGAGACTGAAAGAGTCAAAAAAGAGATAGAGGAGAAAGGAGAGACGATCTTTTCCGGAGGTTCAGCTGTAGGGCGCGTACGTGTCTTCAAGGTCGGCAATACCCACTATATTTACGTACAGCGGATGGAGCACAACCTGATGCTGAAGGACAACAGGCCGAAGAACTACTATTTTGAAATTGCGATCGCCTTGGGGGTTTTTCTGATCGGCCTTTTGCTTTTGCTCTATCTGGCGGTATTGAGAAAACTCTATCCCCTGAAGAAACTGCACCGGGAGATCCAGCGTTTTGCACAGGGAGATATGAATAGCCGTATTACCTATGAGCATGATGATGAGATAGGAAAGATCGCCAAAAGTTTTGACGATGCGATCATCCATATCAATGAGTTGAGCACTTCTAAGAACCTCTTTATGAGAAACATGATGCATGAACTGAAAACCCCGATCACCAAAGGGCGTATTGTGGCGGAGATGCTGGAGGATGAAAGTACGAAAAAGATCCTTGTCCGGGCTTTTGAGAGGATGAATGAGCTTATTTCGGAACTGGCGGAAATCGAACGGGTTACGACGCAGAGTTTCGAGCCCAACTTCGAGTATCTGATGCTCTCTGAACTGATCGAAGAGAGTAAAGAACTTCTGATGGCGGAAGGCAGCTGTGTAACAATTGATGTTCGGGAGACTGCACTGACTACGGATAAGAAACTGATGGTTCTGGTATTGAAAAACCTGCTTGACAACGGAATGAAATACGGCAAGGACAAATGTGTCCTGCTTCGTACCCGGAAAGGGGTTATAGAGGTCGTCTCCAAAGGCGATCCTCTGAAGCATCCTCTCTCTTACTATACCGAGCCGTTCTCCCAGGCTGAAAAAAGAAGTTCAGGGTTTGGGCTTGGGCTCTATATTGTAGACAGTATTTTACAAAAGATCGGGTATCGTCTTGGGTACCGGCATGAGGATGGAAAGAATATCTTTATGCTGGTACCGGAGAAGAAGGAGAGTTAAGTGCTAAGGTTTAAGGAAGAGAGGATTTGTCACTGTTCTTAACCCTTAACCCTTAACCCTTAACCCTTAACCCTTAATCCTTCAACGCCTCCGCGATCAACTCCAACGGGTTTTTGAAGATCACATCGGACTCCGCACGGTTGAGTGACTCACTGATCTGAACACGACAGGCACTACACTCGGCACTGACGTAGGTCGCTTTAGTCTCGTCGATCATCGCCGCTTTGGGTTTACCTGCCGCTTCAGCAAAGTGGAACTTCTCCGTCTGCATCGTCACACCGCCAAAACCGCAGCAGCGTGAAGGATCGCTCATCTCCTGCATTGGGTAGTTGGGGCTGAGCAGGTTACGCGGCTCCTGCCAGATCCCCTGTACCTTTCTGGCATGACACGGGTCATGGTAGGTGACGACATGGTCGAACTTCTGACCCTTCGCTTCAAGGATCTCCTTGAGGTTTGTGTGGTTGTGCAGCCATTCGGTCGCCATATGGATTTTGGTGGCTACCTTTTTGGCGCGTGCTTCCCATTCGGGCATCTTATGGTTCTTGAAGAAGACTTGCCAGTCATGCGTGACCATCGCCGAACAGGTCGCTTCGGGGATCAGCATCGCATCGTACTCCTCCATGAAGCTCTCGAAATATTCGATATTCTTTTTGGTCATACGCTCTACCGAGTCGACTGCTCCGGTGAAGTAGGCTGGTGCCCCGCAGCACTGCTGCTCTTTGGGGATGAAGACTTCGATATTGAGGTACTCGAGGATCTCCACAAGACTCTTCCCGATTCCTTCGTAGTTGTAGTTCCCCAGACATCCGATGAAGATGGCTACTTTGAGCTTTTTCTCTTCAGGGTTTTTTGCAGGGATATGTTCAGGGTAGCTGTTGAGGAAACTGGTTTTCATCATGGAAGGGATGAGCCTGCCCTTTTTCATCATCGGGATGGAGAAGCGTGCCTTCAGACCTCTGCCTTTGTCATCTTCTGCCAAGGCACAGGTTTTGAACATGAAGCCGAATTTCATGACGATATCCATCACCTTGCGGTGCTCGAGCAGGAAGAAGATCGCTTTTTTGAACCATGCGATACCGTACTTTTCGGCAATATCCGCACGTACCTCTTCAATGACCATATCCGTAGGCAGGGAGTTGGGGCAGACTTCCGTACATGCCGTACAGAGAAAACAGCTCTCGAAGATATCTTTGGCATTTTTGTCCAGCGGCAGATGCCCCCTCTGGTAAGCGCCCAACAGATCGATGAACCCACGCGGAGAGGTGGTCTCGTCAGGGTTGATCTGGTGGATGGTACAGACAGGGATACACTTACCGCATTTGATACACGCGTCACTGGTCTCTGAGAAGTTGAAAATCTCTTCTGCTTTTTTCAAACTTTATTCCTTGGTTCGATAGTTTTTGGTGCTGTCAGGGGACAGCACCCTACACGGGGTTAAACGTAGGGTGCTGTGTCCCCACAGCACCACCCCTATCAGACTGTTTTTGAAAAACTCTTCTTATTCCCGCCATACTGGTGCATATAGGCATCGAATGGCATAGCGATATTCCGTATCAGCAGCGTCCCGGTAGGGGAAACGGTGATCTTCTCATCGGTGATAGTCACCAACTCTGCATCAACGAACTCCTGCAGCTCTTCGAGCGCATCGCCGAAGTAGGCTTTGAAGTCGATACCATGTTCTTTTTCGACACGCTTGATGTCTATGGCGAAGTTCGCCATCAGCTCCATGATGACCGCTTTTCTGAGGAAGTCGTCATCGCTCAGCTCCACACCACGCTCGAATGGCAGTTTTCCTGCATCGATGGCCGCTTCGTAAGTTTTCATATCTTTGGTGTTCTGCGCATAGTAGCGGCTCCCTTCACCGATACTTGTCAGGCCGATACCGATGAGGTTCGCACCCCCTTTGGTGGTATAGCCCTGGAAGTTACGGTGCAGTTCCCCTTTGGCAATGGCACCGAAGAGTTCATCTTCAGGCTTGGCGAAGTGGTCCATACCAACCATTTTATACCCGTTGTTCTCGAAAAAGTCAATCGTATACTGGAAGATCTGCAGTTTGACATCCGGTGCCGGAAGGGTGGTCTCGTCGAACTTTCTCATAGTCTTCTTCATCCACGGCACATGGGCGTAGTTGAAGACCGCCAGCCTGTCCGGGTCGAGAGAGAATGCCTGCTGGAGGGTTGCTTTGAAGCTCTCGAAGGTCTGGTAGGGCAGTCCGTAGATGAGATCGACATTGATGGAGTTGATGCCATACTTGCGTGCCAGATCGACTGCCGCTTTGGTCAGATCGTAGGGTTGGATACGGTGGATCTCCTGCTGTACTTTTGGGTCGAAGTCCTGCACCCCGAAGCTGATACGGTTGAAGCCGTGTTTCTGGAAGACCTTCATCTGCTCCTCGTTGAAGAAACGCGGGTCTATCTCTACACTGATTTCGGCATCGTCACTCCAGTTGGGGAACTTCTCTTTGATGTAAGAGACGATCTCATCGAGTTCAAAAGCCTGGTAGAAGGTCGGCGTACCGCCCCCGAAGTGGAACTGGATCACCTCTCTGTTCGTATCAAGGTGCTGCGCGAGGATGTCGATCTCTTTTTTAAGATACTCGATATAACTGCTGAGCTTCTCCTCTTTGGAAGTAAAGACGACGTTACACCCGCAGAAGTAACAGGCACTACGGCAGAACGGCAGGTGCACGTAGAGTGAGAGTTTCTCCGTCCCGTTCTCAAGGTACTGCAGGTAATTTTCGTACTTGAAGTTGTCACTGAATTCCAGTGCAGTAGGGTAGGAGGTGTATCTTGGCCCTGGTTTGGAGTATTTGCTGAATTTTTCTAAATCTATTTGGCTCATCTGTTTTTCCTGTTTATTTGTAGGGTGCTGTCCCCTGACAGCACGCTGTTAAAATGGTTGTATGGTTTTGGTGCTGTGGGGACACAGCACCCTACATATTTTTATTTATTATTTAATCATCGTAACGGTGCTGATCAAGCCATACCATGATCCCCTTCTGGGCATGGAGGCGGTTCTCCGCTTCGGTGAAGATGACATCGGCGTGTTTCTCGAAGGTCTCTTCGCTTACTTCATAGCCTCTGTAGGCTGGCAGGCAGTGAAGGAAGATGGCATCTTCTTTGGCAAGGCTCATAAGCGCTTCATCGACCATGTATCCCTCGAAGGCTTTAAGTCGGATCTCTTTCTCATCCTCCTGCCCCATGCTCACCCAAGTATCGGTAGTGACCACATCACACCCCCTGACCGCCTCTTTGGGGTCGCTGCCAAAAGTGATCTTTGCACCGCTCTCTTTGGCAAACGCAAGCGCTTCCGCCACAATATCGGCATCACATTCATACCCTTCGGGTGTCGCCACCCGTAATTCAAACCCGAGTTTGGCAGCCAGCATGAGCCAGGAGTGGGTCATATTGTTCCCGTCACCCACATAGGCGCAGACAGGCTGGTCCGCTTTGCCGAACTCGATCATGGTCAGGTAGTCCGTCATCAGCTGTACCGGATGGTAGGAGTCCGTAAGGCCG
>Ga0256913_10000612_pt1 | contig 18611 bp, 16 predicted proteins | sample Axial_MatmetaG_FD_185970 | JGI IMG/M metagenome (GOLD analysis project Ga0256913, IMG submission 185970) | Deep-sea worm associated microbial mat communities from Axial Seamount, Juan de Fuca Ridge, Pacific Ocean - Axial_Mat | ecosystem: Environmental > Aquatic > Marine > Oceanic > Microbial... | reverse complement strand
CTTCAACTCCTGGCAGGAGCCTCACCCGATAGGTGAAAGTAGCAGGTGGGCTTCTGTTGGTCTCTCTTCTCGTATTTTACGGCATCTTTGCTTATTTTTTTGTTTTTCTATTTCGATTCTTGGGTAATACCTTAATCAGACGCTTATATCCCCATAGTTAAAACTAGGGGCTTTACGCTAATTTTTGGTAAACAAATGCTATTTCATGGAAAACAACAAAACAGCATTTAAATTTTTGGAATCAAACATCAAAAATATCGACCCACAAAACGCAAGTGCATTATATGGAGATAGCTTTGAGAACTTTTCAGCTATCTACAAAATCATCAAAAAAGCAGGTATCAAAACATACTTTTATTTTGATCCTCCATTTGCTATCAGAGAGGGTATGGATGATGTATATGACAAAACAATCAAACTTATCGAATCCATAGAACCAGAGATTTGCCAAATGGTAGTTATCGAGCATATGAGTGGCTTAGAATTTCCAGAAAATATAGGAAGCCTAGAAAAAACCAAAAGTAGAAAATTTGGTAAAAGCACACTAACCTACTACATCCCAAAAGAGGAATAGTGTATTTTTTTAGAATAAGCCAATAGTTATCTTGATACAAACCTCAACAAATCACTAAGAAATTTGCTATTTGCAATATTGAGTGCTTGGATATATCCTGATGCATTTATAGTTGGTGCTTTGATATGATAAGTAAATCTTTTGGATTTGATAATCTTAGCTGTTTGGTTATCTATCAAAGTGACTTTTATACTCATATATGCGTATGATTGATTATTCTGTATGTGATGTGATATATCATAAACAAGCAGTTGCAATCTCAAATCACTACCCAAATCACTACCATAATCCAACACATTATCAAATACCATAGCACCATCGATATACTCATATACACTGCGATAAAGCACTTTTGATAACATATCGCTATATTGTGAGTTAAGATAACTGTTTGGTTTGGTTTGGTTGTATGAGTAGTAGATATGATAGCTGTTTTGATTGCGTAAAAATCTAGGCATAGCTATGGTGATGCTTTTGTGAATTTTGGAGATGTTGTGTGGTGGGGTTGGTGTGGTTAGTGTGTATTCTTGCATAGGTGCTAGAGTAGTGCCACACCCACTAATGAACCATATCAATACTATGATAAATATACTTTTTTTCATTCTCCTGGTCCTTTTTTAAGCTTTCTGCTTTGAAACAGTAAAGCATTTGGATTTTGGTTGATATTGTTTAGCAAATCAACTACCTGTTCACTTAGTAGCTGTACTTCTATCAATGTAGGCTGTAATGCTCTTTTGATATTGTAATCCCCCCTATCTAAACTTTTTGTAAATTTGATAGTAGCTTTTTGGAAATCTTTGGTCGCTTTTTGGATATCATCTATTGTTGGCAAAGCTTTGTGGCTCAATCTATCAAAGTCTTGTTTGATCCCATCAAAACTTTGAAGTGCTACTGAGATATTGTTATCTATATGTTTGATAGCATCTTTAAACACATCTATAGTTGAGTTTATTTCATCTAAACTTTGGTTGGCTTTGAGTGTAGCACTATCAAAGTTGGATACGATATTGTTGATATGATTTATATTGTCATCACTCAATAGTTTTTTGAGTTGGCTAGAGATATCTTGCATATCATTTGAGAGTGTAGCTATCATCTCTTTGGTATCACTTATCCAAGAAGCTTTGCTTGGTATGGTTGGGATTTGGTTGGTTGTGGATTTTAGTAGTGGTGCAGCACTACTACCACCTTCTATCTCAACACTAAGCAAACCAGTAATCCCCATCATCTTAAGAGTAGTAAACATATCAGTTGTGATTGGTATATCTTTTTTGATTTTGAGTATCGCTTTGGTCTTATCGATATGGGCTTTATCTATCGTGATATCATCTACATACCCTACAGTGATACCGTGAAGCATCACTGTGGAGTTTTTGGCTAGTCCTGATACAGATTCTCTAAAGTATGTTTGATAAGTGGTATATTCATCTGGTTGGTTATATTTACCTAGCCAAAATCCAAACCAGACCATCCCAGCAGTAAAAAGCACTACAAAAAACCCAACTATCGTATAATTGACCTTACTATACATTATGCAACCTATTTATAAATTTGTCTTTGGTGTATTCATTTTTGAAAAACTCTTCTACAAAGGGATGAGTTGATTTCAATACACTATGGATATCTCCACTAGCTACGACCTTTTTATCTGCTAGTATCGCCATATTGTCAACTATGCCAAAAATCGAGTCCAAATCGTGTGTTATCATCACAACAGTAATACCTAGCATATCTCTAAGCTCAACTATCAACTCATCAAAATGTCTTGCACCCACAGGATCTAGCCCTGATGTTGGCTCATCCAAAAACAGCAACTTTGGCTCCATTGCCAAGGCTCTAGCTAGTGCTACCCTTTTGATCATACCACCACTCAACTCAGATGGAAAAAGCGAACCCACTTGAGGATCTAGACCCACCATCTCTAGCTTTGATTGTACCAACTTTTGCCTGATATTTTTGGGTATATGGGTGTATTCTTTAATCTGCACCTCTATGTTTTGTGCTACACTCATTGATGAGTACAATGCACCAAATTGAAATAGCACTCCCCACTCTCTTCTAAGCTCTTGGGCTTGGTTGTATGTAATAGTATTGAGATTATACCCCAAGACAGATATCTCTCCAGCTTGTGGCTTGATAAGCATTATAATCTCTTTAAGAAGTACAGATTTACCACTACCACTCTCTCCTAGTATGGCAAATATCTCATTGCTATTGACATCCAAAGATACACCATCGTGTATGGTTCGTTTGCCAAATCTTGTTACTACCCCTTTGACACTGATGATACTCATAATCCAAGCTCCGTATATATGACAGAGAAAAGTGCATCAAAGGCAATAACAAGAAATATAGAGTTGACTACACTTGCAGTGGTATGAAGCCCGATACTCTCAGTATTGTCAGATACTTGCATACCACGAAAACACCCCACAGATGCTATCACAAAAGCAAATACAGGTCCTTTGATCATACCTAGCAGATACTGTTTTAGCTCAAGTATCTCGTGCAATCTATCCAAAAACTGAGTACTAGACAAACTAAGCTCCATAGATGATGCTACCATACCACCCAAAATACCAATCACATCAGAGAAAAATATCAACAGTGGCAGAGATATCATCAAAGCAACAATCCTAGGAATGACCAAAAACGCATAAGGATCAAACCCCATAGTACGCATAGCAGCTATCTCTTCTGTGATTTTCATAGCACCTATCTCAGCAGTATAGGCTGAGCCACTTCGCCCTGCTATGACTATAGCTGTAATCATCGGTCCAAGCTCCCTTACTATCGATATACCTACAGTATCCACTATATATATATCTGCACCAAATTTGGCTAACTGTACTGAAGCTTGATAAGCTATCACCATCCCCACCAAAAACGAAGTCATAGCCACTATCACCAACGCATCAAACCCAGAGTGTCTTATGTGGTATATAGTCTCTTTGATACGGATATTTTTAGGGTGAGCAAATGCATGGAAAAATGATAAAGTTAGCTCACCTATGAAACTCATAAAAGCCACTATATCTCTAATTACTTCAACAAATCCTTTGCCTATATCGCTTAGTAGATTGGTTTTGGGTTTTGGTATGTGGGTATAGTGAGTTTTACTAAGAAGCTCATACATCTCTACCTGCTTAGAAGTGTATCCTATGATATCTAGTGTAACACTACTAGATATCCTCTCTTGCCAATCTATAAACAAAAGCACCCCTGAGCTATCAAAATCACTAACACTACTCAAATCTACTACAACATTGCCATTTAGTTTCAATCTTTGTAACTCTTTGGAAATCTTCTCTATATATGGCAAAGTCCAACTACCTTTGAAACTAAGCATAGTTTGATGCTGGTTTTTTACTATCTCAATGTGGTTTGTTTTCATATATTCATATTCTACTTAAATATCTTTAAATAATTAGTAATTAGCAGTTAGTAGTTAAGGATGTGCGACTTTAGTCGCACCAATGATTTGCTTTAGACTTTTAGCTTTGAGCTTATAGCATATATCTTTTATCTTGTGGTGTCGTAATCAGCGATTACGACCTACGCGTACCTATTGTAGTACCTAACCACTAACTCCCTATTTTAGGGACAGGCGTTGAATATCTACTTTTTGTGTATGGTGAAGTAAACCCAAATTATGCATTAGAAATTCACAAATTAGCACAAATCATTTGCCAATAGGAACTTTGCTAAATTTTTTGAATTACCAAACAGGTAGTCTAATGCATAATTTGGGGTAAAGCATCTCTTCTAAAAGGTTGGTAATGTGTTTTGGTATGCAAATAAGTGTCGGGAAGAGGACATCCCAACCTACGCGTATTGGTGGGTTTGCTCAATAGATGAACACAAGGGATACACCTACTCACTAACCCCTAGCCCCTAAAACCTAACCAATAATTGCTAACTACTAACTACCAATCTCCCTAGCTTAACCCTGTATTTGCTATAATATCGCAAAATATTTTGAAAGATTGCGTATGAAACGATTTGGTATAGATATTTGGGGGGATGATAACTTTGTCATCCATGGTAGTACTGTCAATATAAATTATGCATCTAAGCCATCACTACTAGAGATCACTCAAGCTATCAGAGACAAAGGATATAAAGGTCCTTTATTGCTTAGGTTTCCTCACCTGATACAAAAGCAGATATCCAAACTATTTACTACTTTTCAAAAAGCCAAAGATGAGTTTGACTATCAAGGAAATTTTCACGCTGTATTTCCACTCAAAGTCAATCAGTTTCCTCATTTTGTCCATTCACTCATAGAGGTATCCAAAGATTACAACTATGGACTAGAAGCTGGGAGTAAAGCAGAGCTAATTATCGCTATAGCTTATACTCCACTAGGAGCCCCTATTACTGTCAATGGTTTCAAAGATAAAGAGATGATAGCACTATGTTTTATAGCTGCTAAGATGGGACACAATATCACTATCACTATAGAAGGCTTAGGGGAGCTTGAGACTATATGTGAGGTAGATAGAGAGTTTAATCAGCACTCAAATGATAAAACATCCCCTAAAATTGGAATGCGTATCAGGCTGCATAGTAGCGGTATAGGTATCTGGGCAAAGAGTGGTGGGTATAGCTCCAAATTTGGACTAACCTCTACAGAGCTACTTGAAGCTTACGAGATGTTAAAAAGAGCCAATTTGCTAGATAGCTTATATATGATACATTTTCATATAGGCTCACAAATGGGTGATATCGCCCCACTCAAAAAAGCTCTAAGAGAAGCTGGTAATATCTATGCTGAGCTTAAAAAACGAGGTAGCAATAACCTAAATGCTATCAATATAGGTGGTGGATTAGCAGTAGAGTATGCACAACACCCACACGCACAAGAAAGAAACTACTCACTAGAAGAGTTTGCCAATGATGTGATATATCTAATGTCTGAGATATCCAAACGCAAAGGTGTAGCACAACCTGATATATTTACAGAATCAGGCAGATATATAGCATCATCTCATTCAGTTTTGGTTGCACCAGTGCTTGAACTGTTTTCACAAGAGTACAATGAGAAAAATCTCAGACTCAAAGAGTCTAACCCACCACTTGTCCAAGAGCTTTATGATCTATACAATACATTACAAAAAACAAATGCCAAAGAGTACCTGCACGATGCACTAGATCATATGGAATCACTTTTGACACTATTTGATTTGGGATATATCGACCTAGAAGATAGATCAAACACAGAGTTACTTGTCAATCTCATCATCAAAAAGGCTATCAATCTACTAAAAGATGATGAGACCAACGAGCTTCAAAAGCTTCAAGATAGAATCCAAGAAAAGTATCTAGTAAACTTTTCAGCATTTCAGTCACTGCCTGATTTTTGGGGACTTAAGCAACACTTCCCAGTGATGCCACTAGACAAGCTAGATACCAAGCCAACAAACCCAGCTTCGATTTGGGATATCACTTGTGATAGTGATGGTGAGATTGGATTTGATAGAGATTTGCCACTGTATCTACACGATATAGATTTGAGCCAAGAGGAGTACTTTTTGGCATTTTTCTTAACAGGAGCTTACCAAGAGGTGCTGGGTATGAAACACAATCTCTTTACTCATCCTACTGAAGCGGTTGTCAAGTTTGATGAAGATGGCAAATATTATATCGATGAGATATTAGAAGCACAAAATCTAATAGATGTGTTAGATGATTTAGATTATGATACAAGTTTGCTTGATAAAGCACTCAAATACAAGATAGAAGAGTCTGATTTGCTAAATGAGACGGAAAAAAGGGATATTTTAGGCAAACTTTATCTATATTTAAGTGAAAATAGTTATCTTAAGACAATTCAAGCACTCAAGGAATAGGATTTGCAACTATTTAAACTTATCAAAGAAGATTTTAGCAATGTCAAAAACAATGATCCAGCTTTGCACTCTAGTTTGGAGCTGTTTTTTAACTATCCAGGGCTTTGGGCATTGAGTTTTCATCGTATAGCACATAGCATACATAAAAAAGGTTTTATCAAACTAGCTAGATTTATATCTGCACTCAATCTATTTTTGACTTCTATCGATATCCACCCTGCTGCATCTTTTGGTAGGAGGGTTTTTATAGACCACGGCACAGGTGTAGTGGTAGGTGAGACTGCTGTTATTGGTAATGATGTATTGATATATCAGCAAGTTACACTAGGTGGAGTTAGTACCAACAAAGGCAAAAGACACCCCACTGTAGAAGATGGCGTAGTCATAGGTGCAGGAGCTAAAGTACTAGGCAATATCACTATAGGAGTCAACAGTAAAATAGGAGCCAACTCTGTAGTCATCAAAGATGTACCACCAAACTCTACTGCTGTTGGCATACCAGCAAGGATACTCAAAAGAGGATTTGACAAAACACCACTTAGCCACAACAAAATCCCTGATGTCAACAAAGAGATTTTTGAGTACTTAGTCAAGCGTATAGAAGCACTAGAAGATGCTATGCCAGAATCTAGCAAACAACATATCAAAGATATAGATGATAAACTAGATGCGATATATGATAACTTCATCCACTCTATGGATTAATGTATCATATCCCTACACTTTTATTGGCAGTTTTATCATCAGTTGGGCTTTTGTGTGATAGATAAATGATTTTTGGGTATAATATCTAAATTTATCATAGGGGATATATATGTTATTATCAGATAGAATACAAACACTATCGCCATCTTTGACTATAGCTATCTCATCACTCGCTAGAGATTTGAAAGCACAAGGTAAAGATGTATTATCTTTTTCAGCAGGAGAGCCAGATTTTGGTACACCTCTACGCATAAAAGAAGAAGCTATCAAAGCTATCAATGAAGGCTTTACTCAATATACAGCAGTAGCTGGAATCCCAGAGTTGCTTGAAGCAGTAGCAACCAAACTCAAAAGAGATAACAACCTAGATTATAAGCCATCAGATATCATTGTGAGCAATGGTGCAAAGCAGTCACTATTTAATCTATTTCAAGCTACACTAAATCCAGGTGATGAAGTAATCATACCAGCACCATATTGGGTAACATACCCTGAGCTTGTCAAGTACGCAGGAGCTAAACCTATCACAATCGACACAGATGATATATCAGGATTTAAAATCACTCCAGAGCAACTAGAAGTTGCTATTACTGATAAGACAAAGATGCTTATACTAACATCTCCATCAAATCCTACTGGTTCAGTATATAGCAAAGAGGAACTTGAAGCAATAGCAGATGTACTCAAAGGTACAGATATCATCGTAGCTAGTGATGAGATGTATGAGAAGCTAGTATATGGTATAGATTTTACCGCTACTGCTAGTATATCAGAAGATATGTACCAACGCACAGTTACTATCAATGGACTTAGCAAATCTGTAGCTATGACTGGATGGAGATTTGGATATCTAGCATCTCCAAACAAAGAACTCATAGCTGCTATGAACAAACTTCAAAGCCAAAGCACATCCAATATCAACTCTATCACTCAAAAAGCAGCGATACCAGCTCTACTTGGAGAGGTAGATGATGAGATAGAGAGTATGAGAAAAGCTTTTGAAGCTAGAGCCAAAGAGGCAGTAGAACTCTTTAATCAGATAGATGGACTATCAGTTATCGAACCTCAAGGAGCGTTTTATCTATTTGTCAACATCAAAGATATCAGCCAAGACTCTATCAAGTTTTGTGAAGAGTTGCTCAAAGAAGTCGGCGTAGCAGTAGTACCTGGCATTGGATTTGGAAGTGATGGATACTTTAGATTCTCTTTTGCTACTGATATAGTAACTATCCGTGAAGGTATCCGCCGTATAGAAAAATTTGTCAACTCAAAACGATAGCTTTCTCTCTCTACTATATAAGATGATTTTTTCATCTTATATTCTTAAATATTTTTTTATAGATTACAATCTATAATACTATTACTCATATATATCAAAGGTTTTAATCACTATGTATATTCTTACAGACCGCTTATACTACAAAGAAGATATCACAATCGACAATCAACATAAACAGATAATTTTTACTCATATGGATAATCCAGAAATAATCCAATGGTTAAAACAACACCATTTTCCAGAAAGTTTTTTAGAAGATATTCATCATGAAGACCAAAGTATTACTTTTGAACAGAGCAAAAATTTTAAACTACTTATTTTGAAATATTTTATACAAGATGAAGAAGATGAATTGTTATATCATGATGAAAATGTAGCTTTGATTATAACTGATGATAAGTTTATATTTCTAAGTAGAAATGAACATATCATCAAAAATATAATATCTCATTTATATAAGCGTTATGAACAAAGAGACTCACTTGAATATATTACATATACAGTTATAGATATCATCGTTGACCATACTATGGGTATAGTAGATAGACTTGATGATAGACTTGAAGCTATCGAGGATGAAATTTTCTCTGAAGAGATTGATGAAAAAGAGATTCAAAAATACCTCTATTTTGCTAGAAGAACTCTCAACCGTATTACCAAACTATCTGTCCAATCCAATGATGCTATCAATAAAGTTTATAATCACTTTCCTATTACTGTCAGACAAAAACTCAAATATGAATTTATTGACCTCAAAGAACATTTATCATTTTTAATTAATGAATCTAAAAACTATCTTGATAGAACGGGTTATTTACAAAACTTACTTATGGGTTTTCTAAGCAATAGGATGAATCAAGCTATGCAAAGACTAGCTGCTATATCTCTTATATTCTTGCCACTTACATTTATAGTTGGAAATTATGGAATGAACTTCAAACATATGCCTGAACTTGATTGGAAATATGGATATTTTATTATTTGGGGTGCCAATATCTTAATAGCATGGCTTATATTTAGATGGCTCAAAAAACACAAATGGATTTAAAACATTATACTCAAGGAGACAAACTCCTTGAGCTATACTATTTTACCATTGCTTCTAGTTCTTCTTTTGTTACTTTGTTGAAGTTTAGATATCTATATACATCATCAAATTTCTCATTTGGTACTTTTTTAGACATAATCTCTAAGTACTCTTCTTTTGTTGGTAACTCACCTTTTAGTGCTGTAACGGCAGCCAACTCAGCAGAACCTAGATATACTTGAGCACCTTTTCCTAGACGGTTGTCGAAGTTTCTTGTACTTGTACTAAATACATAAGCATTATCAGCAACTCTAGCTTGGTTACCCATACACAAAGAACATCCAGGAATCTCTGTTCTAGCACCAGCTGTTCCAAATACTGAGTAGTAACCCTCTTCTATAAGTGTTTTTTCATCCATTTTTGTTGGAGGACATACCCATAGTTTTGATTTAACTGCACCTTCACCTCTAAGCACTTCACCCAATGCTCTAAATAGACCAATATTTGTCATACAAGAACCAACAAATACTTCATCTATCTGAGTATGCAATCCTTGCTCTCTTATCTCAGATAGTGTTTTTACATCATCTGGATCATTTGGACAAGCCAAGATTGGTTCAGTGATTTCATTTAGATCTATCTCGATAACTGCTGCATATTCAGCATCTGCATCTCTTTCTAGTAGTTCTGGATTTTTGATCCACTCTCTCATTTTGTCTGCTCTTCTTTGAAGAGTAGCTGCATCTTGATAACCTTGTTTGATAAGCTCTTCGATAAGTACGATATTTGACTCAAGATACTCAATGATAGGCTCTTTGTTTAGTTTTACTGTACAAGCTGCTGCACTTCTTTCTGCACTTGCATCACTTAGCTCAAATGCTTGTTCACATTTTAGATTCTCCAATCCTTCGATCTCAAGGATTCTTCCTGCAAATACATTTTTCTTACCTTTTTTCTCAACTGTCAAAAGACCATCTTTGATAGCTTGGTATGGTATAGCATTAACCAAATCTCTTAGTGTGATACCTGGTTGCATTTCACCTTTGAATTTGACTAAAACAGACTCTGGCATAGTAAGTGGCATCATACCTGTAACTGCTGCAAATGCAACCAAACCTGAACCAGCTGGAAATGAGATACCTATTGGGAATCTTGTATGACTATCTCCACCTGTTCCTACAGTATCTGGAAGACACATTCTATTTAGCCAAGAGTGGATAACCCCATCACCAGGACGAAGGATAAATCCTTTTCTCTCTGTCCAGAATTTTGGTAGTGTGTGTTGAAGCTCAATATCTGCTGGTTTTGGATAAGCAGCAGTATGGCAGAATGATTGAAGTACAAAATCAGCACCAAAACTTAGAGCTGCAAGTTCTTTGATCTCATCTCTAGTCATTGGACCTGTTGTATCTTGAGACCCTACTGTTGTAGCGATTGGCTCACAATAAGTTCCTGGTTTAACACCTTCCATACCACAAGCTTTTCCAACCATCTTTTGTGCTAGTGTGTAACCTTTGCCATCATCTGCTGGTTGTTCTGGCTTCATAAATACATCACTTGCACCAAGACCTAATGCTTCTCTAGCTTTTGCTGTAAGACCTTTTCCGATGATTAGTGGGATTCTTCCCCCTGCTCTCATCTCATCTGGCAATGTATTTGGTTTTAGTTTAAATTCACTTACAACTTTACCATCTTTTTCTATCACACCTTCAAAAGGCTTAAGAGTGATAACATCACCTGTCTCTAGGTTATCAACTGGAGCTTCGATTGGCAGACATCCACTATCTTCTGCAGTATTGAAGAAGATTGGTGCGATAATTGAGCCTATAACTACACCACCTGTTCTTTTGTTTGGTACACCTGGGATATCTTTACCTATATGCCACTGTACAGAGTTGATACCTGATTTTCTACTACTACCTGTTCCTACAACATCACCAACATAAGCAAGTGGATGACCTTTTTTCTTTAGTTCAGCCATAGTCTCAAGTGGTTTTTCCATTCTAGCACCAAGCATAGAGTTGGCATGTAGTGGGATATCTGCTCTAGTAAATGCTTCACTAGCAGGTGAAAGGTCATCTGTATTTGTCTCACCTGGCACTTTATATACAGTTAGAGTTATCTCTTTTTCTAACTCTGGTTTGTTCAAGAACCACTCAGCATTTGCCCAAGACTCTATTACCTCTTTGGCATATGGATTACCTTCATCCATCAAATCTTTTACATTGTTAAATGCATCATATACCAAGATAGTATTTTTAAGCTCATCTGCTGCAGCTTGTGCTACTTCTACATGTGGGCTTTTTAGTGCCTCTACCAATGGACCGACATTAAATCCACCCATCATAGAGCCTAAAATCTTAATAGCATCTACTTTATCTATAGCTTTGCAGTGTGCATCATCAGTAAGTATAGCATTTAAAAATGCAGCTTTTACATAAGCTGAATCATCAACACCTGGATTGATGTGGTTTTTGAGTAGATCTAGTAGATACTCTTCTTCTACTATAGGGTCAGCTTTTAGTAACTCTACTAGTTCGCTAACTTGTGCTGGAGTCAATGGTAGTGGAGGAATCCCCAACTTTGCTCTCTCAGCCGTATGTGCTTTGTATTCTTCGATTAAGGCCATATCGGTCTCCTATGTATAATTTTGTAGCTTTATATTATCGTAAGATTGGTTTATGATAGTTTGTAGTTATATTTATTGAGACAAAAGGCAAAAAAACTGTATCGTATAGTTACAGTTTTTTTGATATACTTTAGACTATAATCTCTCTATTGCCTTTGGCATTTGGAGCAGATAAAATCCCCATAGCTTCAAGCTGGTCTATAATATTGGCAGAACGGTTATATCCTATTTGTAACTTTCTTTGTAGATATGATATAGATGTTTTTTTATCTGTAAGTACCACCTGTTTGGCATCTTCAAATAGTGGATCTAGCTCTATATCACAACTATCACTACTTTGTGATGCTGCACCTCCAGCTACCAAATAGCTCTCATCATACTCTGGAGTTCTTTGTGCTTTGAGGAACTCTACTATCTCTTCTATCTCATCTTCACTATTCCAAGGAGCGTGTATCCTAACCAATCCTGTAGTACCAGGAGGGGTAAATAACCCATCACCACGACCAAGCAGACTCTCAGCACCCAAACTATCTAGTATAACTTTTGAATCAATCTTTTGTCCTACTCTATAGCTGAGTCTTGATGGTAGATTTGCTTTGATAAGCCCTGTAACTACATCAACACTTGGTCTTTGGGTTGCTACTATGAGATGGATACCACAAGCACGAGATTTTTGAGCCAATCTAGCAATCGAGAGTTCTACCTCTTTACCACCATTCATCATCAAATCAGCTAACTCATCAATCACTACTACTATATAAGGAAAAGGCTCTCCTGAGCCATCTTTTTTGACCTTTTCGTTATAATTGTCAATCGTTTTAGTACGACTCTCAGCCATAAGTTTATATCGTCTCTCCATCTCCCCTACCATATTGGCAAGTGCTGCTATCGCTTTGGCTGGTTCTATTATAACTGGTGTGATTAGATGTGGGATATCATCATACATACTAAACTCTAGCATTTTTGGATCTATAAGCATTAGTTTGAGATGGTCTGGGTCATTTCTATATAATAGTGACAAAATCATAGCATTAATCCCTACTGACTTACCAGAACCTGTAGTACCAGCTATAAGTAAATGTGGCAACTTTTTGATATCTGTTATGAATGGATTGCCTACTATATCTTTACCCAAAGCTACTGTTAGAGGCGATTTGGACTCTTGGAAGAGTTTACTCTCAAGTATCTCTCTAAGATATATTGTCTCGATAGACTCATTTGGTATCTCTATACCTACTACATCGCGTCCTGGTATTGGTGCTTGGATACGGATAGTCTCAGCACGAAGTGCCATAGCCAAATCATCCTGCAAACCTAAAATCTTGGATACTTTTACATTTGGTGCTGGTTTGAACTCAAATGTAGTAACAAGAGGTCCACTATATGTACGAATCACATCACCTTCTACTTTAAACATCTGTAGTTTGGTTAGTAACTCTTCTATCTTTCTATCTATCTCAGCTTCATTTATCTTTTTGGCTACTTTTGGTGCAGGTTGCAAAAAGTCAAGCGGTGGTAGCTTGAAGTTGGTTGGTTTTTCTATCTTACCTTTTTCGATAGTGTTAAGTATCTTGGAGTTTTCTTCCAACTCTTTGACAATAGGTACTGTTTTTGAAGATGTAGCTTTAACCTCTGATATACTCATCTCTTTTACTTTAGAAACTTTATCCTCAGCATCTACCTCTATCTTGTCATTGACAAAGTTTGTATTATCATTTTGTTGCTCTTGTATATTTTTAGATCTCTTACCTATCTCCTCATTTTCCACAATTTTATTCTTACTATCAACCACTTTTTGTGTAGGAACCTCATCTATAGCACTATCCTCTTGTTGCTTGAACTCATCAAATTTATCAGACAACTCTATATCATCAATATTATCTATAATATTGATAGGTTGGATAAACTCATCTTCTTCTATAACTATAGGTTCTTTATACTCCTCTTGCTCCTTGATAGCACTTTTAGTATTAGTATGAGTTATAGTATCATCTTCAAAATCTTTAGTTGATTCTGCTTTTTTATCACTTCTGTCTTCATAACTATGATCTAAATTAGGAGTTTCAAAAGGATTTTTAAACCTTTTCAAAACTTTTTTCTTCATTTCAGGATGGGTTGTATTGCTATCTCTTTTATTAGATGGTACTATATTCTCTTTTTTTACTTTATTAGCAGATACCAAATCATTATTGATCGAGAATGGGAATGTAGTAGACAAAATTCTATCACCAAAGATAAATATTATATTCAATGCAAAAATAATAAGCCACAATATCCATAATCCTGCTCTTCCTATAATAGGTCCAAGAAACTCTACTACCTGTGTACCTATAAAACCATTATATGGTTCTTCTGCCAACATTGCCTGAATAAAAAGTATAGATATCAATGATAACATCCAGCCTAAATAAAAATCTAAACTTTTTCTCAATTTGGTTGATGTAAAAAGCAAAAAAATAAATATATATAATAATAAAAAATCTATATATGAAAAATATCCAAATAGATATAAATTCAAATTACCTAGCCTATTACCTACTTCTCCAGCGATAGTAGTATCAGAAAAAACTGTTGCTATACTACCATAAATAAAAACTAACGCAATAACAATAAGTGTAACCTTCACTTCAAGAACCTTTTGATATTAATTAATGAAGAATATTATATCACATAAATATTAGCTACTTATGAAAATCTATATTAAGTTATCTTATTTTTATATGATAAGCTAACTTTAAGTTTAATAGTGTAGAATTTCACCTACATTTCAACAATGTACTTTGCCTCGGTGGTGGAACTGGTAGACACGCCAGACTCAAAATCTGGTGGCTTCGGCCGTGTCGGTTCGATTCCGACCCGAGGTACCACTTCTTTTAGACGCGGGAATAGCTCAGTTGGCTAGAGCGTCAGCCTTCCAAGCTGAGGGTCGCGGGTTCGAGTCCCGTTTCCCGCTCCACTATATACTCTTCAACATTTTTTCGATATAATCACAAAAACTTTTAGGATTTGTATGAGATTAGTAGTAGCAATCACAGGTGCTAGTGGTATAGAACTTGGCAAAAAATTTATACACTACCTTCCTTCTGATATATCTGTAGATGTTGTATTGTCTGAGAATGCACATACTGTAGAGTCTTTTGAACAAGATGATATAACCATACATAGCGATACCAATATAGCAGCATCAATCTCTAGTGGCTCTTATAAAGTAGATGCTACAGCTATAATACCTTGTTCTATGAATACATTGGCAAAAATCGCTTGTGGCATAGCAGACAATCTACCTACAAGAGTCGCAGCAGTAGCACTCAAAGAGCAAAGAAAGCTTCTACTAGCCCCAAGAGAGATGCCTTTATCTGCTATTGCCCTAGAAAATATGCACAAACTAGCAACCTTAGGAGTGATAATATCTCCACCAATTTTAGGATACTATAGTGATATAAAGACACTAGAAGATATGCACAAATTTATCATAGGCAAATGGTATGATGCATTAGGTATTGAAAACAATCTATACAAAAGATGGAGTTAATATGACAAAAGCTATATATCCAGGTACATTTGACCCTATCACATTGGGACATCTTGATATCATCAAACGAGCTTCAAAAATGTTTGATAAGATTTATCTAGCTGTAGCACTATCACAAACAAAAAAGCCTATGTTTGAGCATTCATATAGAATCCAAATGGCTCAAGTTGCTACCCAAGATTTGCCAAATGTGGAAGTGATAGGTTTTGATAAGCTTTTGGTTGATTTGAGTGATGATTTGGATGCCAACATCATAGTAAGAGGTCTTAGAGCAGTGAGTGATTTTGAGTATGAGTTGCAGATGGGATATGCCAATGCATCACTCAAAAGTGACTTAGAGACTATATATCTGATGCCAAATCTAAACCACGCGTTTGTAAGCTCATCAGTAGTTAGAAGTATCCTTGCTTATGATGGTAAAATAGATCATCTAGTTGATAGCAGAGTCCATCAGATAATCAAGGAGATAAAAAAATAATGTATATCCTAATAGAAGGTATCGATACTTGTGGTAAAAGCACCCAAATAGAACTGCTTAAAGCCAAATTTGATGATGCTATATTTACAAAAGAGCCTGGTGGAACTGAGTTTGGAGTGATGGCTAGAGAGTTGTTGCTACATAGCGATATCAAATCTCAAAAAGCTGAATTACTACTGTTTTTGGCTGATAGAGCTGAACATTTTGATGAGATAATTAAACCAAATTTGGATAAACTCATCATCTCAGATAGAGGCTTTATCTCAGGTATCGCATACGCACTAAGCCACGGATTTGATATAGATTATCTAATAGATTTAAATAAATTTGCACTCGATAATACCCTACCACAAAAAGTCATACTTTTTGAAATAACCAAACAAGAGTTACAAAACAGAGTCTCATCCAAATCACAAGACAAGATAGAACAAAGAGGCTTGGAGTATCTATTGCAGATTCAACAAAACCTAATAGAAGTCACCAAAAAGCTCAATATTGACCATATCATTATAGATGCGACCGATTCTCTAGAATCTATACACACTCAGATAGTAGAGTTTATTATCAGTTGATGATTATTACTCCCAAATAATCAAACTTTCAACTCATTATGTCATAATATGGTTCAATATATAAAAAAGGATCCAAAATGGCATTAGAAAACCTAACAGCTGATAATTTTAACGAAAAAATAATGAGTAGCGAAATCGTGATACTTGATTTTTGGGCACCTTGGTGTGGACCTTGTAAACAATTTGCACCAATCTTTGAAAAAGTAGCACAAGAAAACCCTGATATACTATTTGGAAAAATCAACACAGAAGCAGAGCAAGAGTTAGCAGCACACTTCCAAATCAGATCTATCCCAACAGTTATGGTACTTAGAGAAGGCATAGGACTATTCCAACAACCAGGACTCATCCCAGAAGAGGGACTAAAAGACATCATCTCCCAAGTCAAAGCACTAGATATGGATGAAGTAAGAAAAGAGATAGAAAAACAACAAGCAGAACAACAACAATAAGCTAGAAGCTTCAATCCAAAACAAAACAAAGTGCGATAAAAATCGCACTTGATAACAAACCATAATAATAATAACAAAAAACATTAAAGCCTATCCCTTGTTTCAATACAACTCTTGTATCAGTTCAATTTGGTAGCCCAACAAATGTTAAAGATTTTACATTCTTGTTTCAATACAACTCTTGTATCAGTTCAATTCAGTACACTCCAATATATAGATTACCAAAAATTAGCGTTTCAATACAACTCTTGTATCAGTTCAATAATATAAAGCTCTTTACACTCATTAATTGCTTGAGAGTTTCAATACAACTCTTGTATCAGTTCAATCAAAATGGATGAGATTTTAAAAGCCGAGAAACCGCTGTTTCAATACAACTCTTGTATCAGTTCAATAGATACAATTCAGAATGCTTTTTATTTTGAAAAAGGGTTTCAATACAACTCTTGTATCAGTTCAATATTTGGAGAATTGGTGTCTTGTTAGGATTAGTATAAGTTTCAATACAACTCTTGTATCAGTTCAATTCTTTTTAACCCTAACTATTCAAAACCCTCAAGGTTTCAATACAACTCTTGTATCAGTTCAATTTTTAAGCCAAATTTTGGAGGTTCTCTACCTTATCTGTTTCAATACAACTCTTGTATCAGTTCAATATCTAATTTTATCAAAAAAGCAATTAAAACACCAAAGTTTCAATACAACTCTTGTATCAGTTCAATTGGAAAAAATCAATCATCGGAAGAAGATAAAATCAAGTTTCAATACAACTCTTGTATCAGTTCAATAAGATATTCTAAGCTTGATAGAATATTCACAAAAGCGTTTCAATACAACTCTTGTATCAGTTCAATCTCTTCGCACTCTTCAAAACGCTTTATTATATCTAGTTTCAATACAACTCTTGTATCAGTTCAATTCAGTAAATGATAAGGTTTTTGTTTCTTCCAATCTTGTTTCAATACAACTCTTGTATCAGTTCAATTTTGGAGGAAAACTTAACAGCTTCAAACAAAGAATGTTTCAATACAACTCTTGTATCAGTTCAATAGTGTATTACAACCATTTATCCCTTTTTTAGCTGGTTTCAATACAACTCTTGTATCAGTTCAATACACCTCAAAAGCAGATATATCTGAGTCAGACTTAACGTTTCAATACAACTCTTGTATCAGTTCAATGCAAGACTTCTATTATCAAATCTTAAATCAGTACCTGTTTCAATACAACTCTTGTATCAGTTCAATGGGAAAAAAAAACTTAAAAAAAATAATTCCATTTTTGTTTCAATACAACTCTTGTATCAGTTCAATAAAGACTATTTAGAGTCTTTTAGTTTTGTAAAAGAGTTTCAATACAACTCTTGTATCAGTTCAATTAAAAAAATGGGTCAAGACAACTTAAAGAGGTATAAAGTGGAAAGAAAGTACTATTATACCGATGAAAAACAAGTATGTAAAACGTTCAAGAATTTCAGAGACAAAATTTAGAGAGATAGTAAAACTATTTTC
>Ga0256913_10000611_pt1 | contig 18621 bp, 11 predicted proteins | sample Axial_MatmetaG_FD_185970 | JGI IMG/M metagenome (GOLD analysis project Ga0256913, IMG submission 185970) | Deep-sea worm associated microbial mat communities from Axial Seamount, Juan de Fuca Ridge, Pacific Ocean - Axial_Mat | ecosystem: Environmental > Aquatic > Marine > Oceanic > Microbial... | reverse complement strand
GACAAAAAGGAATTATAAGGCAAAGAGGAATTATAAAGTTTAATGGAATTTTAATTGGGGATTATTATTTTTTAAAAGAAAAAACCAAAATACCTCCTAAATTTCAAGGTTTTTTGGTTAATGGTATAACAGGAGAAGCTTATTATATTAATGCGTCCAAAATTATTTTGAAACCAAATTCAAGTATAGATATTAATGAAATAATCAATGGGAATAGCACATTCATACAAAGAATAGGAACTGAATGAACAAAGAATATCCGAATATTCGGGGGCGGGTTGATTATAAATCACTGACAATTGTCGATTTTTCTGAAAACTGACATAAATTCAATATTACCTTTAGGTCCAGTTATTGGAGATTTTATTACTTCTATTAAGTTTAAATCAGTGTTATTATGTGCAAATGTAACGATTTTATCTATTGTTTTCTGATGCACTTCGGGGTTTCTCACTACACCTCCGTGTGATATTTCAGATTTTTCAGCTTCAAATTGTGGTTTTATAAGAATAAAAGCCCATGAATTATTTTTTAATAAATTTGTACAAGGAATCAGAAGTTTCGTTACAGATATAAATGATACATCCATTACCATAACATCAGCTTTATCTCCTATCAATTCCTGTGTTATATACCTTGCATTTGTTTTTTCTAGGCAAGTAACTTTTGGGTTATTTCTTAATTTAAGATGAAGCTGCCCCCTTCCTGAATCTATTGTAAAAGCTTTGTTCAATCCTCTTTGAAGCATAAGATCCGTAAAGCCTCCTGTCGATGCTCCGATATCGATTGATGTTAAACCTGATAAATCAGGAAGATATTTGTCTAAGGCAGGCAATAGTTTATACGCTCCCCTGCTTACAAAAGGCATTTTTTCTTTTATATTGAAAACGGTATCTGTTGTAAATTTATCTGAAGGTTTTCTTACCAGATGGTCTGTGCCGACTTTTACTTTGCCTGCCATAATTAATTTTTTTGCAAGTTCTCTGCTTTCACATAATCCTGAAACCGCAAGAAGAATATCTGCTCTCTCTTTTTTTTTCTTTTCCATTAAATTATTTATTTTTTCGGCAGTTCAGCTTCCGATAGTGTAGGAGGTTTAGGGTAGATGAAAATTTTTAAATCATCAGAATTTACAGTATTTAAATTTGTTGTTTTATTTTTTACAGATTTTTTCCCTGATGGATTTACTTTTCCCGTTTTGACTGTAGTCGTTTTTGGTTTACTACTATCACCTGAAAAATAGTAAAATAGAAGAACAATAACAGTTATTAACAAAACTAAAGCGATCCCGGCATACTGAAGAAATTTTTTGATTTTCTCTTCTTCTTTGATGTTTACTTGTTTGCCTTCCTGAATATGATTAATAAGGTCATCGGGAAGCGCTTCTGGTTCCTTATGGTCTTTTATTTTTTCGATTAAGGTCTCAGATGGGATCTTATAAATATCTGCAAGAGTTTTAATATATGCAATAATGTAAACCTTTGCAGGAAGGTCATCCATATTATCATTTTCAAGGGCATTAATAAACTTTTTTTTGATTTTCGTTATTTGAACAATTTGTTCAATGCTCATGTTTTTGCCTACTCTGGCTTCTCTTAATATTTGACCAATAGATGAATCTTTGCTGATTTTAATGGAGGCAATAGCCTTTGTTTCAACTTTTTTAATATTGTTTTTTGTTTTAATTTTTTTGTTAGAAATATTTTGAGATAAATTTTTGGTTTGCGCTTGAGGAGTTCTTTTTTTCGGAGATGTTAGTGTTATTACTTTAGTCTTCTTCTTTAACGAAGGTGCTGGCTGATGGGGGTCTTTTGATGTTTCACCTTCTCTGACTTCTGGCTTATTGCTTTGTTTATTATTTTCTGTTTTTTCCTGAGTGGGTGAATGAGTCTTCTGTCTTGGGGTAATAAAATTTGATTCAGCAGTTTGTGGTTGATGCTGTTTTTTGTCTTCAGAGTTTATTTTGGGAACAAGTAAAATTTTACTCTCTTTCCCTTTTGGTAATTCTTCTTTTTTTATTTTTTCAGGGGATTGTTGCTCTTCACTTTTTTTAGCCGAAATTTGTTCTGACTTTTTATTTTCAGATTTTGATGAGAGAATGATCAATTCTTTTTCATGCGATTGTGCAGCTGTCTTTTCGGCAGAAGAATCTTTATTTTCATTTATTTTGGTTTTATCTTTTTTTTGAATGTTTTTTTCGTCATTAAATTCTAGCGGAAGCAGCATTTCTGTTTTTTCAGGAATTTTATTTTTTTGTTCTGAATTCATTTTATTCTGCTTCCACTATTTTTTGAGTATTTAATTATTCAAGGTTTGACTATTCTGACATGAACATCAGAAGTTCCTAAAGGTCCACCGCTCACATCCTGATAGAATTTTTGGATATTCGGATTTATTGCAGTAATAACTCCAATGCCTATTACTCTTTTAGATTCAAGTTTTTCTTTGAACTTTAAACTGTATGTTACTAAATTTGTCTGATCACCTGACGCTGTTAATGAATAAATACGATCTTTATTTAACCAGCATGTTTCTCCGGCTAGAGCATCCTTTGTCGCTCTTATTTTCATCTGTTTTTTTGAAATTTTGCCAGATGCAAAGTACTGCGAACTATCCTTTTTAGTAAAAAGAAGAAGTACATTTTTTCTTGCCAGGGCTAGTATTTGACAATCTGCTACATCTGCATCAAAATCTACTCCGGTTGTAATTACTCCGCTCCAGTCAATTTGTTTTTTTCCATTTTTCCCATATCTGTATATATACGAAACACTTTGAAGTTTTCCATCTACTATATTTGTTGAATATTTGATAATGGTACCTTTCTCGTCAACAGCAAAACCAGTCCAAGTTTTTTCGATTGTACGCTCCATAATTACTTTTTCAGCGTGAAGAGAAACTGTTGTAATAAATACAACTAAAATAATAGTTGATAATAATCTGTGCATAAAAAAATATTCCTTTTTATTTTTATTTAGACAAAACTTTTTAAACTCTTTAAATAAGAAACCGTAGAAAAATATACTCATTCAGGGGAAAAAAACAATAGAAAAAAGAAATATTTAATTATAAAATTTATTCTGAGGTTTTCGAGCTATCTCTTAAAGCCATTGAAATACACCTTTAATTTGTGATATAAATATACAGTATGGTAAAAAAATTATTTTTATGTCTGGGAACTATCCCGTATTAGAATTTCTGTTGATAATTTTTTGAATAATAACAAAAAATCCTGGAACTAATATTGTGGCAAGAAAAGCAGAAAGTAACATTCCTCCAAATACAGCAAGTCCAAGACATTTACGACTGGCTGCACCTGCTCCGCTTGCAATAACGAGTGGGAAAACCCCAAGTACAAATGAAATTGCGGTCATTAAAACAGCTCGGAAACGAATATTTGCCGCTGTTTCTGCAGCTTGTAAAATATCTTCTCCTGCAACTTCATGCTTTTCTTTGGCAAATTCTACAATTAAAATTGCTGTTTTACAAGCCAAACCAAAAAGCAAAACAAATCCAATTTGTGTATAAATATTATTTTCAGCACCTCCAGCAGAGAGTGCAGTCAATGCTCCTAAAAAAGCAACTGGTACAGAAAACATCACAGCAAAAGGAATTAACCAACTTTCATATTGAGCAACTAAGAAAAGATAAATAAATATTAATGCTAGTAGAAAAATTATAAAAATTTGATTTCCTGCTAAAATTTCCTGATAAGCCATACCAGTCCACTCAAAATCATAACCATCCGGCAGGACTTTTTTTGCAACACGCTCCATAGCTTTTATTGCTTCTCCTGAACTGTATCCTGGTGCTGCATAACCATTTATAGTTGCAGAACGGTAAAGATTATAATGCTCAATAACTTGAGGTCCAAGAATAGATTTATGGGAAACAAATGTAGATAAGGGCACCATTGAGTTATCTTTTGCTTTAATATATATCGAGTGAAGTTTAGAAATATCTTTACGGTATTTCTCTTCAGCTTGCATCATTACTTTATAAGTTTTTCCAAATAAATTAAAATCATTTACATATATTGATCCCAAATTTGCCTGAAGAGCATTAAATACATCACTAAGTTTTATTCCTAACTTCTTAACTTTATTACGGTTTATGTCAAGATAATATTGCGGCGAATTTACCTGAAATGTACTATATGCATGTGCAACTTCCGGTTGTTTATTTGCTTCTATAATCGTTTTTCCAAGAATTTTAGCTAATTGAGCCGGTGTACTGCTTTTTTTATCTTCAAGTACAAATTCAAACCCTCCTGTAGTTCCTAATCCCGGAATGGCTGGAGTTGAAAATGCAAAAATATTTGCATCTGGAATTTTAGAGACTTTTTGCTGTATAATATTTAAAATTGCCTTTTGGGACTCTTTAGGTCCACGCTCACTCCAAGGCTTAAGAATTACAATCATTAAAGCTGAATTTGTCGCTGACAATCCAGATAATATACTGTAGCCGCCAATACTCATTACATTATCAACTCCTTTCCTCTTTTGACACAATAATCTTACCTTTTTAATCACTTTTTCTGTTCGTGGTAAGGCTGCACCTGATGGAAGTTGAATGTTAATCATGAAATATCCCTGGTCTTCAGTTGGAATAAATCCTGTAGCAAGATTAATATATAAAAAGTAAGTTGCTGCTATAATTATGATAAAAACAAGCGCAACAATTGAGAGGTGGCGTATTAAATATTTTACCAGGCTGAGGTAGGTTTTTGTCATTTTTTCAAAATATCTGTTGAATAATGAAAAAATTGGTAGAGGCTTAGTTTTTGCTTTCATAAGTGTCGCACAAAGCGCAGGACTCAATGTTAATGCATTAATTGATGAAATAGAAACAGAAACAGCAATAGTTACTGCAAATTGACGATATAAAATACCGGTCATTCCAGGAAGAAACATTACAGGCACAAAAACTGCAAGTAGAACTAATGTTGTTGCAATAATCGGGCTAATCAAAAGTTTCATGGATTCACTTGTGGCTTTTACTGGTGATAGACCTTCTATATCCATTTTACGCTTAACACTTTCAATAACCGTAATAGCATCATCAACAACTATTCCAATAGCTAAAATCAATCCAAAAAGTGTAATTAAATTAATCGAATATCCTAAAGCTAATAATACTGCAAAAGTCCCAATTAAGGAAACTGGAATAGCTAGTGCAGGTATTAATGTTGCACGCCAATCTTGTAAAAAGATATAAGTGACAAAAATAACCAGAAGAACTGCAATAAATAATGTTTTTACAACTTCATCAACAGATGCTTCAATAAATTTAGTTGTATCATAAACCATTCCGTATTCTAAACCCTCTGGAAAACTTTTAGACAACTCCTTCATCTTTGCCTTAACTTGCTTCATGATAGCCAATCCATTTGCACTTGGTAATTGATAAATAGCAAGTAGTGAGGCAGGTTTTCCATTAAGTTTTGTTGTAATACTGTAATCAAGAGCTCCTAATTCAACTGTAGCAACATCTTTGACTCGGACATATGATCCATCCGGCATCGCTTTTATAATAATTTGCCCGAATTCTTTAGCTGTTTTCAGGCGTCCCTCAGATCGCAATGTATAAGTGAATTGCTGTTGATCATTAGTCGGGGCTGAACCAATCTGTCCCACCGGAGCCTGAAAATTCTGCTCATTAATTGCATTGTAAACATCTTGAGTGGTAAGACCTAAACTTGCAAGCCTCTCAGGATTAAGCCAAATTCTCATCGAATAAGACATACTTCCAAAAGGAGCGGCTTTCCCAACTCCTGGGATACGAGATAATGTATCCTGAATATAAACATTAATATAGTTGTTAAGATATAATTCATCGTATTTACCATTCTCTGTAGAGTGTAAATCAACAATACAAAGTATATCTGTTGACTGTTCCTCAACTTTAACTCCGGAGCGTTTGACTTCTTCCGGTAATATTGATTCAGATATGATTTCCCGGTTCTTAACATTTACGGTATTAAAGTCTCCATTACTACCTATATCAAGTGAAACATTTATATTAACATTCCCACTTGATGAACTTTTCGATGACATATACATCATCCGCTTTACTCCATTGACCTGAGATTCAATAGGGGTAGTGACTGTTTTCTCCACTGTTTCTGCATTTGCACCTGTATATGAAGTAGTAATGCTGACTTGTGACGGTGTAATTTTAGGATATTGAGAGACTGGTAAATTGACAATAGCAATCAATCCGGCAAGTGTTATTACAATAGATATTACAAAGGCAAATTTAGGTCTATGTATGAAAAATTCACTAAACATAATTCTTCTCTATTTTTTTAATTTTCAACAGATTCTGTTTTCAATTTTTTCTGTTTTTTATTGTCTGGAGATTCACTGTTTTTTAAAGGAAATATTTTATATTTCTGCTTAATCTTAACAGTACTTTTTTTGCTTTTATTCTTAACTGTTGGTAAATCAAACTTTGAAATAACTTTCATCTTATTTCGGACTTTCTGAATCCCTTGAGTGATAACTTGTTCCCCCGCAGTTAAGCCCTCTTTTACAACAACATTACAGTCAAAACGATAACCTGTTTTTATATTTTTATATTCAACAATATTTTGCTTATTAACAACTAGAACAAATTCACCTCCAAGAGCTTCCTGGATTGCCGCTTGAGGTATTATAAGATATTTTTTTTTCATATTACTTTTAATTTTTACTGTAACATACTGACCGGGCATCAATATATATTCGGGATTTTCAAATTTACCACGCAGTAAAACTGTACCGGTTGAAGCATTTGTATGACTATCCCAAAATGATATTTTCCCCATTTTATCATAAGTTGTTCCATTTGATAAAACCAACTCCAAATCTAATGATGAGAGTAATTTTTTCAAAGGAATTTTATTTTTTATAGCTTCTTGAGTCGCCTCTAAAAAGGTTGATTCAGTGACGCTGAACTCCACATATATTGGATTTAGCGATACTATTGTTGCAAGAACACCTGTTGCCGGTTCTACTATATCTCCTACACTAACTGCGGATAAACCAATGCGGCCGTCAATTGGAGATTTTATATCAGTATAACTTAAATCTAATTTAGCTCTATCATATTTTGCATTCGCTTCTTCTAATGAACCTAATGCTGAATCTTTATTTGCAGTTGCTTTATCTAGTTCAGATTGGCTAATGGCATTTTTCCCCCGTAATAATTTTTTTCGATCGTATTCAATTTTAGCATTTTTTAAAATAGCTTTTTGAATATCAACAGCTCCTTTTGCCTGCAATAACTGCGCTTTATAAACAGATTTTTCTATTTGAAATAATAAATCCCCACGCTTGACAAATGCTCCTTGTGAAAAATTGCGTTTTTCAAGAAAACCTTCAACCCGGGCTCTTAAATTTACTTTCGGGTCAGAAATTGTTTGCCCTACCAGTTCCCAAATTTTTGTTACATTACTTTCAACAGCAGGTACTACTATTACTGTTGGTATACTCAGTTTCTTTTTCTTTTTTTTACAACTGCAAAATATAGCAGCAATACAAATAAATAATAAAATAAATCTGGTAGTTCTCATAAAAGCCTCTTATTATTACAACACAAAAAAATAGTAAAAATAGATAAAAACAATGTTAGATATGCTAAACCATACCATTATTAAAGCATTTATATAGGAAGCATTGTTTCAATAAATAGTCTAGCATTAAAAGGGAGAAAATCAAGTTATATTGTCGGCGTATAATTTCCTGGCTTTGTCTATAACAGTTCCATGGATTTTTTTCCGACATTTATTTCAATTTGTTTGGAGGATCAATGATTATAAGAGTTTAAATATTCTTCTGGTGGTGAGTTCTGAGAGAAATAGGAGTAAGATCAGCAGAAAAATCCAGTTTTTATTCCAAAGGGGAATTTCTGTTGTTTTTGCTCTATTTGTCAGTAATTTTTTATGTGTGATTATGTTTGATATGTTAAATTTTGAATTAATATCTTGAAGAGTTGAATTAAAAGGTATAGTCAGGGCTGTGAAGTTTTTATTAGATGGTTTTAGAAGTTTAATCTCATCATCAGAAGAGTCTGAAGCGTAAAATACTGCTTCAGCGATATTTTTCTGAGATTTTTTAAAGTATGCTGATAATTTATAAGAACCTTTTATTGGCGGGGTGAGAGAAGTTTTTAACATTTCAGAAGAAATTTTTTGCATAGTAATGTGTTTTAATGAGCTTTCGTGCAGTTTGCCATAAGAGAATTCTATATCATCTGAAGATATATTTGCAACAGCAGGTATTTTAAATTTAACAGTAAACGGCTGTTTTGTTTTTACTGTAGCTGACGGAATAATCCAGTAAGGCGAATTATTGCCTCCAGCTGCCAGCCATTCCAGAAGTTGAGACCAGAATTTGAAGAATGACTGATTTTTTGAACTCACGGAAAGCTTCCAACGCCAGAGTGGATCTGTTGCTAAAACGGAAGTTCTGCCTTTCCCGTATTTTTGAATTGCTAGGAGAACACGACCTTTGTTATTTTTTGTTAATTCGGGATGAACCGCAAGAACTGACGCACCAGGTTTAGGGTTCGTGATAAGAGCAAAATCCTGAAATTCAGGAATAACCATTTTCTGACCATCTGAATTTTTTGATTTCAGATAATTGAATATAGGAGAGTTTTTTCCCTCATCCGTTAATTTCATGGGGGTAAGAGGAGGGACATCATTATTGTTTTCAGATAAACCTGATTTATCTCCTGATTTAAATGATATTTCACGAATGGTATTATTTCTGAATTTTTTCATTTTAGTTAAGAATTTTGAAGTTTTAGAGTCTAGTTTTGAACCATTATCTTCATTTAAATTTTCAAAAACGACAGGCAGGAGTTTTTCTATCGGTGAATTTGCAAATTCTGACGCGTAAATAGTGTTAGCTATAATGAAAAGAAGTGCACCGCCGTTATTCACAAAATCATGCAGATCCTGTTCTATTTTCTGTGTAAGCTGAGAATGTTTCATTTTCGTCATTATGACAAGATTATACTTTTTAAGTTCATCAGCATCTGGGAAAGATGCAAAAAGATTTTTTACATAAAGTTTAGTTGGTCCGAACGAGCCTTTTGCGAATTTCACATCCATTGAGAATTTTCCGTTTTCGAGAGCTGTTACAGAACGGAGAAATCTTGTTCCCCAGTCAAGTCCGCCTTGAAACATAAGTATTTTTATCTTTTCGTTTTTTATTCCTTCAATACTCCAGTTGCTTATAGTCGTATTTGCAACAGGATAATTAAGACATGCTTCGAAAATATGTGTGCCTTCCTTTGTTATTTTAACAGGAAATGAGATTGTCTGAGTCGATTTCTTGTCTGTTTTTACCTGAAAAGTTTTTGAGCATATCTCTTTTGAATTTTCTCTAACGGTAAGTTTCAGCTCATCACTAGGACTGATATTTGCGGTTGTAATTACTGCTTTGACAATTACAGTTGAACCTACCTTTGCTGTTGTCGGAGATTCAAGTCTGAAGAAAGATGCATAAGGTAAAGTCGGCAGAGGTGTAGTAACCGGCACAAAGAAATGCGGAATGAGAGAACTTTCTATTGCTCTTACAGCATTTTCAGGTGAATGATCCGTAACATCGTTTCCGTCGGTAAAACAGAATACAGCACTATAGTTTTTATTTTTCAGGTATTGGTTCCATTTTACGATTGAGTCATAAAGTGCGGTTGCTGTAGTTGTTTTATTTTTCAGTTTCAGCAGGTATTCCGGTTTTTTAATTGATTTAAAAGATGTATCGAAAGCGAAATAAGATATTTTGCTGTTTTCAATTTCTGTAGCGGGCAGGAAGTTATTTTTCCAGGATTTGAGAGCGTCTTTAAGTCTGGTTGAACCTGAAAATGCAGTTTTATTCATACTTGATGATTTATCAAAAATAACAGCAATTTTTCTTTCAGTATTTTGAGTCGGCATTCTTTTTACCGTTTTTTTAGGGTCACCTAGTATATACAGTACAGCGGCAATTAGCAGAATTCTGATTGAGATTAGCAATGTTTTCTTTTTTGCTGAAATATCTTTCAGTGTAAATTTGTACGAGAAAAAAATTACGGCAATTGATAGTACAATGAGTAGTAAGAAAAAAAGAATTCCTCCCGGAAAATTCCATACATAATCTGTTACAATATTATTCATTTTTTAATGTTATTTCTTTCTTTTATTTTTTACTGTCGTTTATGTAGGATTCTGACAATGTTTTAAAATAGTCACTTACGGCAGATTTATACTGATCCGGAACTTCATCCGGGGAAAATGATAAAGTCAAAACTGAAGGCTTAGACTTATCAAGGATTTTTTGAGAATCAAGCGCTAATGATGAGATATCGTTAATGACGGTATCTAATCTGATATGTTCAGGTTTATTGATTTTATGTACGAAGATAAGATAAGGCAGGGTTCTTTTGCCTGGTCCCTGCTGAGTTGAACGGTGATTTTTTTTGTTATTATCCTGCTGTTTAATCTGTTTTTTGAATGAATAGTCCGGTTTCATTTTTTTCATTATAGAAATGGCATCTTGCATTAGCATTTCAGTTTCTTTAAGGAGTGAGTTCAGCTGTTGTGGGGTGGTTTTATCCGGATGCTTTTTAAAAAATTCAAGTTCTTTGCGGTTCTGTCTCAGCTTTTTCATAATTTCAGAAAGCTTTTTTGCTGATTTTTGATTTTCGAGTCTTGCTTTTCTGATTTCACTACTGATTTTCTTGAGAAGTTGTTCAATCTTTTTTCTGTCTGAAGTTTTTTCAATTTTCCCGTTTTTATTATGCAGTTTTTCAGCGAGCTCGGCAAGTTTTTGAGCATTTTTGAAAGAGCCTGATTTATTCTCTTTTCCGGCATTCCTGTTTAAACGGTTGACAAGTTTCTGAATATCAGAAGCTGTATTTTCCTGTTGTTTTTTTTCTGAATGTTTTCTGAGAGTGTCATTTATTTTTTTCTGAGCTGAGTCAAGTTCTTTTTGTGTTTGTTTATTACTCCCAGTGATAAGTTTTCGGAGTGCCGAATACATTTTTAATACGGATTTTTCCGCGTATGACTGAGCTATGTTATTCTCGTTTGAGACAAGAGCTTTGTCTGTTTTTTGAGAATTTTTCAGAGCTTTTTCAAGTTCTTTTTTTACTTCATCAGAAAGAGTACTTTGTGTCTTAAATTTGAAAACAGCTTCTGAAATTTTTCTCTGTTTTCGGATGAAATATTTAGAATCGTGTTTTTTTTGTATCTCTTCTTTTCTTCCAGATTCAGATATTTCGGTACTATTTTCTTTTCTTTTTTCTTTATTTGATTTACCATTATCTCTTCGAGCTTTTTTTCCCAGATTTTCATCCGTTTTTTTGTCTGAATTACTTTTTTTATCAGACTTGCCTGTCCCGTTTCCGTTACCGCTTTCTTTAAGTTCTTTTATCAGCTCCTTCTGTCTTTTTATGATTTTTTTCAAATTAAGTTCAGGGTTTTCATTCGGATCCAATTTTGGAGATTTGTATTGTTGTTTATCTTTAAATGGATTTTCTTCATCTTTTTTGAGTTGTTCATTGTTCTGATCAAAAGGAGCATTTATTATGGCTTTTTTTATTTCTTTTAATGCTCCGATTATATTCCCGATCGCCTTCTGCTGATGGGAGGATGCGGAGCGGAGTTCTTGAATATCAGCTGCAGAAATTGGTTTAGGAGTTGTGTTTTTGATATTTTCGTGAGAAAATTTAGTAATTTCACCAAACAATGATGAAGAAAAAATGAGTAAAAGAGTGCTGATATACTTGCAGTATCTGTATTTTTTCATTTTATTTTCTCCAAATATTCGGATGCTTGTTTCATTTCTTCTTTTGCATTGGACAAATAGTCAAGCATATTGCTTGAGATATTTTCTGCAGGGATTTTCTCCAGCATTTTATCAAGTTTAATTTTAAGGGTTTCCTGATTTTTTGTTAGTCGTTTTATTTCATTGAGTAGAACTTTGTTCTCTGGTTTAAGACCTGAAGCTCTAATTGAAAAGAGTGCTTTATTAAGCTTTAGCTGATAGTTTAAAAATTTATTAATGAGAGCTAATAGCTTTAAAAGTTTTTTGTACTCTTTATCATTAGTATTTTTTAAATTTTTCAATTTCAGAAATGCCGCATCTTCACGAAATGGTCGGATTTCGATAAACTGCGGCTGGCTTACAACTTGTTCATTATTTCTACCATTTAATGGTGCTGAAGCTTTTATATTGTAGGATACGAGATCAAATGGCATTACTTCAAGCTCATCAAGGTAGAATTCACCGCTGAATATGATATTTTTATTTTTTGTCAGGGGGTTGAGATGTATTTGATTTGTATTTTGGGGATTATCTTTTTCTGATGTCAGTTTTTCGAATTTGTCTGTATTAAGGTAATCACCTGGTGCGTAATCTGGAATGATTGAAATTTCTGTTGGTTCGACAGGTATTTCTGTTTTAAATTCTCCGTTAACAAAAAGAGATACAGTTATGCTATTAAAGCCTTCAGTTGAAAATGCTTTTGCCTGCCATTCGATAACATCCATAGGTTTTGCTCTTTTTTCCGATTCTGGAGAGATAAATTCTATTTCAGCGAAGCTTTCATCTTTGCTTGTCTTTTCATTTTTTAAATTAAGATAATTTCTTCTTACAGCCAGTTCCGGGACAAGAGAAAAGCTAAGAGTTTTTTTCAATTGTACGGTAAGAAGTGTTATATGCATTACAAGAATTGAACCTAGGAGAAAAAGTAGAATACAGACAAATGGAATGAGTGACAATATTTTTTTTTGTTTGTAAAAGTTTTCTGTTTCATCAAGTTGATATTGAATTAGAAGATTATTAGAATTTTCCAGTTCGACAGCAGATTCCATACGATTTTTAGCACAGAAAAGAGAATCTGTTTTTTTAGCTGTTTTTTCAGTAGTTAATCTATATTTAATTCTGATAAAAATATAGGTAAAGAGAGTAAGAGCTAAAGCAACGATGAAAATTCTTACGCCAGTAGAGAATGACTCTTCTGGTGGTATCATAAAATCATCAATTAACGCTGCGACAAGAGATAGAAGCAGAACAAATGCAGCAGCTTCTAAGGGGAAAATCAAGTTGCCCGCTTTACTGTTAGTTTTTATTTTTTTCAGTAGGTTTGAATATTTCATTTGTCTTGTATCCTATAAAGCTGTTCTATTAGATATTAATAATTCTGCAAATATAAAAATAACAGCAGCAGCGAGCAGGTAAAACCATATAGTGTTGTTGGTCGTGTTGTTTTCGGAGTTTTGACCATATAAATTATTTCCTGAATATTGCGAAATATTTTTTTGTTCACCAACTAATTTTATTGCGGAAAAGTTTTTATTAAGTATTTTGGAATCTGATTCGTCCTGAGGGTAGTTGACACAGAGAATTTTTACTGAATGGTTATCCGTTATAGTGAAGCATCCTGGTGAATCAGGAGTGAATGAATTGGTTTGTTCAGTTATTTTTGAAATATTATCACCTGTTGTGTATACTGCTGATTTCTCTTTAAAGTGAATGGTTTCTCCAGGTATGTGCATTTTATAACTGTCTGTTTTTTTCAGGGAAATTCTCAGCATTTCACGCAGAAACGGCAGATAAGTTGAATGTACCGGCCAGTTTGAATTTTTTCTTTCTGCTGAAGCAGCAAGAAAAAAGATTTTTCCTTTTCCGTAAGGTATTTCAGCCAGGGCAGGGGAGTTATCTGAAAATTCAGCGATTACCGAAGCATTGTCAGGTAGTTTGCATAGTGCGCGGGATTTAAAATACACTTCAGAAAAAGCCGTAAGTTTGACATTTTTAAATGCGGAAAAGAGAGGGTGATTAAAGTTGATGTTTTCAAAATAACTGCGTTCTTCAGAGGCGTTTCCGGTAACTCTGATTCCTAAAGAGTAAAGAAAAGAGCGGTAGGCCGGTGAATTTTTCCAGATAATAAATGCGCTTTTCCCACTTTTTACAGCTTTTAAAAATGGTATCTGAGATTGAGATGTTAAAGGGAGGGGGGCTTTCAATATGAAAAAGTCTGCTTTATTGCAGTTTACCGCATTTAACTGGATGATTTTGGAAGCGGCTGTTTTTGCGGAGGTGGAAAGAGCTTTTTCAGTAAAGTTGAATTTCCCTTTTATGAACGGATATACAGCTGTCAGAGGTAGTGATTTTTTCTTCAGAGCAAAAAAGAATGTATTGTCCTTTTTTATATCATCTTCACTTTTTAGTGTTATTTTACCGGGAATGACTTTTTTCCCTGTTGGAGTGATGTAAACTTTTTCCGTAAAAGAGGCTTCTGGATTCAGGGTAATGCTGTTAGTATAGATATTTTTCCCGTTGAAAATGATATTAATTTCTGCTGAAAAAGTTTTCGTTTCAGAATAATTTTTTACAGTAAAAGGAAAAGTTACTTTAGAGTCTGAGTTGTAACAGTAAATTTCGGCTCTATCTGAAAAAACGGCAATATTTTCAAAACCAGGATTTTCGGGAAAGAGAGTTTTGAGTGATTCCCCGGGTGAGAGTATACTTGAAGTCTGAAATTTTGTCCAAGGCTTTTTCTGTCTGTCCGAAATAATTAAAATCGTTTTGGAGTCTGCTCTGGTATTTGAAAGGAAATTATCCGCCTGTTCTATCGGGAGAGAGAGCGATGATGTAGAATTAAGAAAGGTATTTGATGAAAAAAACTCCTTTAAATATTCTGGATCTTCCGAAAAGTTGTCTGACCAGAGGTTTGAAGCTCCGGCAAGGCAGATTTTTATTCTGTGTTCATGTGATGCTCCAGATATTTCAGATACAGCTTTGTTTTTCAGATAACTTGTATATTCTGCTGCGCTCATACTCATTGAGTTATCAAAAATTATAACTTCGGCAGATTTTATTCCAGGTGTAATTGCCGAAAAATAGGGTCTTGCAAATGCAGCTGATAAAAGAATCACTGCTAAACTTCTGAGAATCAGAACAAGCCATTTTCTTATTCTGTTTTTACTTGCAGCAGCAGCAAGTGTATGGTGCAGGAACATAAATGAAGGAAATTTAGTTTCAGTAACCGGTTTGTTTTTCAGAAAATGAAGGATAACAGGCACTGAAACAGCTAAAGTTCCCGTTAGAAATGCAGCATTTGTAAAATTAATCATTTCATCATTTTCCTTTTAGATAAATACGCACCCAGAGCATGAATAGGTGACTGCGAGGTGTTTAGAAGTTCATACTCTGCATTATGTTGTCCGCATACGGATATCAGAGCTTTAATATGATTCTGAATGGCTTCGTCATATTCTTTTTTAATCAGTTCTGGAGATAAAGTTATTCTGTTGCCTGTTTCAAGTTCGGAAAGAAGAATATTATCTGTATAGGAAAATGAGATTTCACTTGGATCAAGTATATGAAAGAGTAATACCTCGCAGTTCATATATCTTAAAAATGCTATTGGATTTTTTAAATCTTCCGGATTTGTATAACAATCTGAAAGAATAATAACAATGGAACGGCGTCTTACCGTGTGGATTAGTTCATAAAGCGCATTTGGCAGATTAGAGTTTTTTGACTCTGCTTTTCCGTGGAGGCTTGCCATAAGACGATGGATATTATATGAAGATGCAGACGGTTTTGAAAAGTTATTCAGAGTATCATCTGCAAAGCCTAAAGCGACAGCATCTTTCTGTTTTTTTAGAAAGAGTAGAAATGCAGCAGCAATGGCTCTTGCATAATTCCATTTGGTCATTGAAGCTGCTTTACTTTTGAAATTCATTGATTCAGTTGAATCAAGAATTATATTAACTGTCATATTTGTCTCTTCTTCACGCAGTTTGACCTGAAGTCGGTCTGATCTTGCATAAGCCTTCCAATCGATCATCTTCAGTTCATCACCCTGCTGGTAATCGCGGTATTCCTTAAATTCAACACTGCTTCCGCGGTAAGGTGTTTTATGAAGTCCGGCAAGAAACCCGGAAACAAGAAAGCGTGCTTTAAGTTCCAGATTTGGAAGTTTTGCAAACAGGTTCATATCAAGAAATTCGGCTTTGTACTGTTCTGGAGTCATTTTTTCAATATTCCGATTAATTCATCAATAATGTCTGATGGTGTTTTTAAATCAGCTTCAGCATGGTAGTTCAAAACAAGCCTGTGTTCGAGAACTGAGTGTGCCGCTTTTTCAATATCTTCTTCTGCAACATTAAATCTTTTGTCAAGAGCTGCATAAACTTTACCGGCAAGCGCTAGAAACTGACATGCACGCGGACCGGCACCCCAGCGGAGATATTTTTTGATGAATTCCGGCGCAAATTCACTGTCAGGACGGGTTGAAGATGCAAGTTTTACAGCAAATTCAGCAACTGAGCGGGGGATATGTATTTCACGCAATGCCGTTTGGGTTTCAACTATCTCTTCGGCAGTGACAACCTTATTGATCTTTGGAGATTTATTTTGTGTGGTCGACAGAAGTATATCCACTTCTTCGTTAAATTTAGGATAAACAACATTAAGGCTGAACATAAAGCGGTCGAGTTGTGCTTCAGGAAGCGGGTATGTTCCTTCCTGCTCAATTGGATTTTGAGTAGCAAGTACAAAAAATGGTGAAATAAGTTCATATTTTTTCCCAGCGACAGTTACTTTCTGCTCCTGCATCGCTTCAAGTAGAGCCGATTGTGTTTTCGGTGGAGTTCTGTTTATCTCATCCGCCAGGATTAGTTGTGCAAAGATTGGACCTTTTACGAATTTAAATTCTCTGTGTCCTGTTGCGTGATCTTCTTCAAGAATTTCATTCCCGGTAATATCCATAGGCATCATATCGGGTGTAAATTGTATTCTTGAGAAATTCAGGTCTGCTATTTCTGCAAGGGTTTGAATTAGCAATGTTTTAGCCAGTCCTGGAACACCTACGAGCAGGCAGTGACTTTTAGCAAAAACTGCTGTAAGTAATTCATCTATAAGCTTTTCCTGACCTATTATTTTTTTTGCAAGTTCTTTTTTTATTTTTGTAATAAGTTCCGGGAACTTTTTTAAAGTTTCAGCCGTTTTTTCTGAAATATTGTTTTCCATATACTCTCCTGCTTTATTTATATCGAATATTTTTATATATCTGAATTATTGAACTTCGGAATTTTTTATAGTCCTTAATCTCTATCATCGGTTTATCAACGGTGAATTTAAGCGTTCGTCTGTATGAATTATTTTCTGCATCAAGATTAATTTCAGCATTGCAATAAGGCGGGCAATCTATCTTTACCGCTTTCTTTATAGGAGGTTTCCCTTTGATAATTATAGTCTGCTCAACAGAAAATGGCTGATTATCATTCAGCATTAATGGATGAATTCTGTTCTCCAATGCAATTACAGACCATAAATCTTTCGGAGGATTAAAGTCTGAATTAAGTAGAAGTTCCATATCGTCAACAACGCACTCAGCTGTAATCTTTAAGGGAGTTTGCAAATCGTGAATCTGTGTTGTTTTTACGGATTTGACGGTTAACCCTGTAAAGGAATTATTTAAAATAGCCTGAATTGTATAAATTTGTTTTAAATTTGACTGTCGTTTAAGAGTCTGGCGCAGGTAATAGTCATTAAGTCCTGAAGTTGTAATGACAGTTTCTGCTTGAGCTTGATTATTTATTATTTCGGAGATAAGAATATTTTCTTTAAATAAATTTTCAGCATTAAACGGGAGGGTTATTTTTTTGAATTCATAACTTGAGTTTTCTTTGATGAGGAAAGCGTTTCTTCCGATATCGCCAGGCGGGATTGACCCGAAAGGAGTGGATCCGTCTGTAGCATCGCACCATAATCCATTCGGGTATTCTGTTAGTTTAGGAAAATATGCAATAGCATGATTGAACTGCCAGGATGGGAAGTCAGGGTCTGTAAAAGACATACGGTTGGCTAATACAAAATAACCTTTAATTCCTAGGTATCCAGCCATTGCAACCAAGGCATTTGCTTTATCTTTGCAGTCTCCGTATTTTTCGAAACAGACTTTAGACGGAGTCCGGGGTTTGAATGCCCGTGCGCCTATTGGTGTTGTCTCATAACGAAGTTCGCATAGAAACTCATAAATTGCTCTGACTTTTTCAGTATCAGTATTAGCATTTTGCGTAAGTTTTTTAATCAGTGCTTCAGTTTTTGCATCAAGTTTTGAAGATCCTTTTATCATTGTTCCAATCCAGTCCCTGAAATCACTCCAGTTTTTCATTGATGAAATAGAGATTCTTTCCGCTATATTTTTTAACGGTGGATCGTAGGGCAGAGAAATAAGCGGTTTGATATTTTTCATGCTGAATGAGTAAATGCTACTGTATTCATTCTCCTTTTTCTCCGGTTTGCATTCAATATTGTATAATTTGTAGTTGAAAAACTGTTTTTTGGGAAATCTTAATGTCAGTCTGAAATCAAGAATAGGTACCGGCATCTGGAAAAGTATTTCCTTATTGAAATGCCTCAACTGAGTTGAGGGAGCTGAGGTGTTTTTTATATTCACTGAAATAATACATCCTTTTCCGGCTCCGGGAAATTTTAGAAGATGAGTCCGAATCGAACTTCCTGATAAAATTTTGTCTTTTATTTTTCTGAATGTTCCGTCTTTATAAATTATTTCTGCATCATTTATTTTAATTTCATTATATGGCGGAGAGTCGCTGTAGGTTAATTGAGCATA
>Ga0256913_10000610_pt1 | contig 18632 bp, 12 predicted proteins | sample Axial_MatmetaG_FD_185970 | JGI IMG/M metagenome (GOLD analysis project Ga0256913, IMG submission 185970) | Deep-sea worm associated microbial mat communities from Axial Seamount, Juan de Fuca Ridge, Pacific Ocean - Axial_Mat | ecosystem: Environmental > Aquatic > Marine > Oceanic > Microbial... | reverse complement strand
TTTGTGTCCCGCGCACAACCAGTTGACGAGGTTTTTCCAAAAGAGATCGAACGCCTGGTTTTTCGAATCGATTGACAGTTTCCAGCGCCACAGGGGGTCGCACGCTAGGGCCGCGGATCTTCCTTCGCCAAAGCGTTGCGTTGCGAGGATTATTCTGTTTTGTATTTTTGGATGCGTCGCCAATATCCGGGCACCCGGTTTCCGTTCGCGCACGAGCGCGAAATCCTGGAATCGCGGCGTTTTGTCGTTCCACGCTGTGGACGCGAGGTATTTGAATATTCCGCCGTGTTTTCCCTCTTCCGTGAGTTTCATCGTGTGGAGAGGTGGGACTTTCAGGGGTTTTGCCGCCCCCCCGGGGTTTCCCGCGGTGGCGGCGTGGTATTCGCGCATTCTCTTGAGGAAGAATTGCGTTTTCGCGTCGTATGCCGTTTCCGGATTCAAATGGGATTCGAATTTGACGGGCAGGAAGGATTCCAGGGGGGATTTCGCGTATCCCGCGGCGTCGATGGTGTTGGCGATTATGAAGAGTATCCCCCCGCCTTTCTGGATGTATGATTTCAGACCCTGTCCCATTCGCGCGTCGATTTGCGACCGTTTTATTTTCATTGCGATCACGAGGTCGTAATCGTCCAGTGATTTGTAGGGGAATTTTTCAATCAGCGTGTTGGCGACGTGGCCGAATGAGCGTGGCGCGAATCGTACGTCTAGTTGGGTGTTTTCGTCTCTACCGAACACACCCCTGAGAAATCTGGTTCCCCAGTCGAGACCGCCTTGGTATAGGAGGATTCTCCTTTTTTCGTTTTTCACGCCCCGAACGCTCCACGCGAAGCTCTCGGTGATTTTTCCGTCGAGTCGCAGTTCTCCTTTGAATACGCGTATTCCGCGGCAATCCACCGGGATGTCGAAGGCGAGTGGGGTTGTGGAGAATCCCGTGCTTTGTCCATGGATTTTTTTCGCGAAGACGACTTTTCCTTTCGGTCCCCGGACGATGAATTCTATGTTGGTTTTCTCTTGGATTCCGGAGATTCCCACGAGAGCGGTGGTGGCTACGGACGCTCCTGGTTTGGCGGTTGTCGGGCATTCGAGTTTCATCACGCTCGCCACCGGGTGGTTGGGTAGTGGTGTGGCGATCGGGACGAAGACGGTTTTGATATTCGCCGTCGCAAGCGTGGCGAGCGCGTTTTTCGCGCGTTTCCCAGATGTGTCGATTCCATCCGTCATGTAGATAGCGGCGTCGAATCCCTCGTTTTCGAGTTTTCCCGTCCAGAGTTCGATGGAGTCGAAGAGGAGAGTCTTTTTGATTGCCGGTTTCGCGTTTGTTTTTATGGGGAAGTCTGGTGTCGCGCGTGTTTTTTCGTCGAAAGTGAAGAGTTTGAATTTGTATTTATCGACGGGTTTTATTTTGTAGTTCCAGTATTCTAGGGCCTCTTTGTATCTGGATTTTCCAGAGAAGCCCTTGATCCCCATGCTGGATGATGAGTCGATGATCACCGCCACTTTTTTCTTTCCTTTCGCTGGAGGCGGAGATGTTTTTCTGACTTTCGAGGGGTCGCAGAGGCAGAGTAATATAGCTAGAAGGAAAAGCGTTCTGATTGTGGCCAGGATGGTTTTAGGGCGAGTCGGGAGTGTTCTCAGAGTGTATTTATACGATATGGCGGCGATGGCGGCGAGGGCGATGGCCGCTAGCGCCAGTCCCCCTGTTCCCCCGGGAAAGCTCCATATTATTTGCTCGGTTGTGTTCACTCGCGGTTTCCTTTAGTTTGTCCTTTTTCGTTGTTTCCTGGGGCTTCCGACAGTCGTTCGAAGTATTTCGATACGTCTCGTCTGTATTTTTCCGGAATCTCGTCCTCGTCGTATTCCTTGACGAGTTTCGGTTTGTCGTATTGCCGGATGAGTTTATTTGATTCTATGATGAGTTTTTCTATTTCCCGTATTGTTAGGGCGACAATCTTGCCGTTGGATATTCCATTTTTTTTCCATCGCGCGAAATCGCGGCCCCATCCTGTTGGAGAGAATGCGGTTCCCGGATTTTCCGCGTTGTTTTCGGTTGGCGTTTTTTTCCCTTTGGAGTTGGGGGATCCCTGTTTGCTTCCCTGTTTCGCGGAATTCGCGTTGTTTTTAGTCGCGGCGTTTTTTGACGGCGACGTTTGTTTCCCTTTTCCGCTTGAGGGTTTGCCTCCCGGCTTTCCTTGTTTGCCTTGTTCGCTCTTCCCGGAGGCGCCGGGTTTGTTTGATGGTCCTTTATTAGATTTTCCGTTGGGTTTTGAAGATGGTTTTTGTTGTCCTTTAGCGCCTGCTTTTTTTCCCGATTTGTTTGTTGTATTGGTTGGATTTTTCTTGTTTCCGGGTGGGCGTTTGTTTTCCGGAGGCGTTGTTTTCGCGGGGTTTTTGTTTCCCGCGGGCTGTTTTTTGTTTTGCGCGTAGTTTTTGAAGTTGAGTTTTCGTTTAGTGGCGGGGCGTGTTTTGTCGAGAGCCCGTTTCATGTCGTTCATCGCCAGTTCGGCGTCTTTGAGAGTTTCTTCGAGTTGTTGTTTCGGCACTTTCCCGGGGTTCCGTTTCATGTCCGCGAGTTCCGCGCGCGCTTTTTCGAGTTTTGCCGCGGCTTTTTTCGCTTGTTCGAGAGGGTTCGCTGTTTTTGTTCTGGCGTCGGCGAGTGCTTTCCGCATATTTTCCAAGGCTTTTCGGATATCGTCGGCGTTTTTCGATTTCGAGGCCTTTTTGAGATTTTTGTCATTGGCCATTTTCCGCGCGAGTTTCGCTAGTTTCATCGCGTTAGCGCGTTTCCCTTGGAGGTTTTGTTTTTCCGCGTTGGCTTGGAGTGATTCGATGACTTTTCTCATTTTATCGGCGGCGTTGTTTTTATCTTTCGCATCGAGGTTTCTTTTCGCGTCGTTGAGTTTTTTAGCAGCATCGTCGAGGGCCTTTTCCGTGAGTTTGTCCGATTGCCCGCGAAGTTTCCGGATGGCGTCGTTTATTTTCGCCAGGGCTTTGGAGGCGTTGGTTTTAGCGAAGTTCTTGGCGTTCGACACTAGGGCTTGTTCCGTGTTTTTGCTTGCTTGTTTCGCTTCTTCCGTTTTGCTTTTCGGACCACTGGGAAGGTTTTCGGATTTGAGAAGTTCTTCGAGTCCTTTCGATATGTTCTTCTGAGCGTCGATCCGTTGTGCGTCGGATAGTTGTTTTTTCTTTCCGGCGGCGGCTGTCGATGGCGATTTCGAGGATTGCGCGGATTTCGATGGTTTCGATGGTTTCGATGGTTTTCCCGCGGATGAAGGGGCTGGAGCGCTGGGATTTCGCTCTTTTTTTCCGGAAGGCTGTCCAGTTTTGCTCGAGGCGTTTTCGGGTTTGTTTGTCGCTTTCGATTTTTTGTCGTTCGATTTTTGTTTGTCGTTAGTGGATTCGCTGGCGCTGGGCGCCATCGAATCAAGCACCCGCTTTTGTTCTTCCGCTAGTTTTTTGAGTTTCAGTTCCGGGTTTTTCCCCGGGTCCATCTTTTTCGATTTGTAGGTTTGTTTGTCCTTGAACGGGTTTTTCTCTTTTTTCTGTCCCTTTTTGGACTTTCCTTCGCCTTTCCCTTTTAGTATGACCTTTCTCGCTCCCTTCATTGCCGCGATGAGGTCCGCTATGACCTTTTGCTGTTCGACTGTCGCCGCTTCGACGTGTTTGTCCGTGGACGGGATTCCGTTTGTCGTTTTCGCGACGGCAACGATGGATTGCAGCAGGAGTCCGGCGATGATTGTGACGAGAGTTTTCCTCATTGTTTTTCCGCCTCCTTTTTCGCTTCCTCCACCGCGTTGCGCAAGCGTTCCGCGGCCTTTCCCATGTCACGGCGCGCTTTTTTCAGATTATCCAATATGTTTGGAGGCAGTTTTCCCGGGGGATTTTTTTTGAAGAAGTTGTCGATATCCCGTCCGAGGTTTTTTTGTTCCGTCTCGATGAGTGCGATTTGGCGTCGCAGGGTGTCGTCGCCGTATGTCAGCCCAGAGGCCCTTATAGCGTACGCGGCTTTGTTGAGCGCGATTTCCGCGCGCAGCAGTTTGATGATGAAATCCATGACTCCTCGGATGTATTTTCCGCCACCGCCACCTGGCATGGAGAGGACGGTGGCGTTTTCTTTGAACGGTCTGACCTCGATGAATTGCGGGACGCTGAGGACGAGTTTGTTTTTCTCGTCGTTGAAGTCCATGCGTCCTTCGAGATGGTAGCTGACGAGGTCGAAAGGCTCCGCGTTAATTTCGTCTAGGCAGAATGTTCCTGATATTTCGGCCACTCCTGGAATATTTGGGGAGAAATCGTCGATTTTGGTTTTAGCTTTCGGGAGTCCGTTGACCGAAATGGCCAGGTATAGTTTTTCAAATCCCTTGTTTGATTCCGCGACGCCTTTCCACGCTATCTCGTCCAGAGGCTTCGCCCTTGTCTCCGATTTCGGCGAGACGATTTCGAGTTTGAAATAGTCCGTCGCCTTTTTCTTTGGGGCCGCTTTCGTTTTATCGATGTTCTCCCGGATGAATTCGGCGTGTTTCCTGAATGAGAGTCCGAGATTGAATTCGATGGACACGAGCGCGATATCCGCGAGGAGGAACGTCGTTATAGCGACGCATATGAGTATCATGATGAAAGACCATCTTCGAATCGGGACTTTTTCGTATATGGTAGCGGTTTGCGCGAGTTGCGCGTTTTTCAGAGGGTGTTCGACGTGGGCCAGTTCGAGAGATGTTTCGAGGCTGTTTTTGGCGTTGGCGGCTTTATCCAGGCGTCTGGCTGTTTTTCCTCGTGGTTCTCGTGTCCTCATCCATACGAGGATGAACGCGGCGGTGGCGACGAGTGTCGTCAGGGCAAGTAGTATGAGGGAGTTTTTGGACGCCGTTTCCGGAGAGGCGTATTCGGCGATGGCGAAGAGGGCGGGGAATGATATGGCCAGTATTGCGGCGGTGGCGATCAGCGGTGGCAGTAGAGAGTGTTTTTTGTTCTCTTCATCGAGCAGTTCCGTTATTTTTCGTTTTTCATCCATCCGTCGCGTTCCTTCAATGTTCAGAGGGCTGTTCTATTAGCCAGAGTCATTTCCAGGAGAGCCGCCGTTAGAGCCACTGCCAGAAGTATTTTCCAAAAGGCCTTGTTTCTCGCCTCTGGTGAGAATGGCGTGATGGCTGCCGCCGCCACGTCGCTGTTTCGCGCTGTTTTCGTGGATACCAGGTTGCGCCAGTCGAAATCGTCGTTGAGCGGGGCGGGGTCCGATTCCTCCGATGGGAGGTTCGCTGGCAGGAGGATGTGTTGTCCCGATTTCAGTGTCAGTCTGAAAATGCCGTTTTCATTTGGCCGCGCCGCGTCGGCGTTGGAGGTTTTCGTCCATTTCCCTTTGTCCGGGTCGAGGCGTTCCGTCGTGGCGATGTTTTTAGGGATGTTGTTGTTGTCGCCGACACGGAGGGAAGCGGTTCTTCGTTTTTTGTCCGCCTGGTCGAGCACCTCTCTCCAAAATGGGAGGAAGAAAGGCGATATTTGCCAATCCGTGTGTTTTCTGTCTAGGGAGGTAGCCACGATGAGGAATTCCCCTTTTCCTCTTTTGATTTCGGCGACGGCGGGGGATCCGTCCGAGAATGTCGCCGCCAGGATGGCGTTGTCGGGGAGTTTTAGTTTCGGGGGATTTTCGAAGGAGACGTTGAAGAGGTTTCCGACCCTGGCGTTTTCGAAACATCTGAAGAGGTTGTGTTTGAAGTCCAGCGTTCCGAAGTTCAGGGATCGTTTTTCTGTGGCGAAGGGAGCGGTCACGCCCAATTCCATGAGGAATGCCCTGGTTTCCGGCGAGTCGTTCCACAGGACGACGCAGAGCGCGTTTTTTTCGGCCACGGCGCGCAGTGTTTTTCTTCCCGTTTCGGAGTTTGGCGGAGGGGCTTTTCTTATTACGATGAGTGATGCCGCGTCGATTTTATCCGCCGCGTCCCTCCACTCGAGAGTCTGTATTTTCGCTGTTTCCGCTTTGGGATCCGTCGCGAGTGCGAGAGCTAGGAAGTCTGCCTTGTCCCTGCTTTTCCCGATTATCAGGACTTTCGGGGGGGTTGCGGGATTAAGCGCGAAAAAGCGCGTGTTGTCGGGTGTCAAGGAGTCTGGGACGTTTATCTCTATTTTTCCCCAGTGGGGTTCGAGTTTAGCGATATCCAATGGCCATTCGGGTTGGGCTGTCGCTCCTGGTTTTAGGAGTATTTTCTTTTCGGAGATTTTTTTTCCATCGAGCGAGACGCTGCATTTCACATTCCAGGATTCGTCCGAGAAGTTTTTTATCTTCGCTGAAAGAGCGTTTTTTTGTTTTTCCCGCAGGAGCGGAGCCGCGGTTTCCGCGGATATTATCGCGACGTTCCGTTGTCGCGTGGCGTTTGGAAGATCGACTTGCAATTGCACGCCTGGCGGGAGGATTGTTTTCGCGTCGATATCTTTCCACGGGAGGGCTTGTTTATCCGTTATGAGGATGATTTTCTTTTTCGGCGCGGATATCGCGTCCAGGCGCGCGCCCGCCATTTTGAACGCGTTCGCGAAAGAGCTCGCGCCTTCGCTTTTCGATTCCGCGTTGAAGAACGCGGTGAGTTTTCCGGAGTTGCCGGAGAACCCTCCGTTCCATTGAACGCGTCCGTTTCCGACCATTCCTATGAGTAGCGGGTTTTTCGGATTTGCGGAGTTTATGGTGTCGAAGGCTTTCGCCTCGGCCTCCGTCGCCACGCCGCGCGCGTCCATGCTGAACGATTTATCCCACAGCAGTACCGTCGCTGAATCTGGGTGTTTCGCGAAATCCGCGATATATGGCCAACTGAAGGCAAGAGACAGGGCGATTATCGCGGCGCATCTGGCGATGAGGACGATCCATTTCCTGATATTGTTTTTGTTTTTTTTCCTCGCGAGCGTGGGCTTGAGGAATCTGAAGGCTGGAAATGGTTCGTGTTCGGTGGGTTTTTTTCTCAGGAGGTGCAGTAGCAGCGGCGCCGCCACCGCGGCGCATCCCGCCATAAATCCAGCGAAGGCGAGTGAAATCATCGTTTCGCCCTCCTCGCGTTGAGATACGCGCCGAGTGTTTTAAGAGGCACTTCGTTGGTTTTCACGAGTATGTAGTCTCCGTCGCGTCTAGCGGCCAGCGTTTTCACGGCTTTGATATGGTCTTCCATCATTTCCCGATATTCTTCTTTGACGAGTTCCGGGCTGACGATCATCTCGTCTTCCGTTTCGAGTTCCCTGAGGAGGACGTTTTCGTTGAAATCGAAAGACAATTCCCTTGGATCCAGGACTTGCGCGAGAATGACTTCGCAATCGAGGTGTCGGAATTTTCCGATGGCGTTTTCCAGTTTTTCGGTGTCGTCGTAGAAATCCGAGATGGCGACGACGATGGATCGTCTTTTCGCGAGTCCCGCGAGTATTTCGAGAGAATCGGCGATATTTGACTCCGAGTCGTCGGGGGGGTTGTGCAGCGCCGCCATCATGGTGTTGAAATTTGATTTTTTAGTCGAGGCGCGGTGGAAATCCTCGAGCGTTTTCCCGATGAAGGATATGGAGGCGGCGTCGCGTTGCCTGTGGAGGAAGAGTAGTAGCGCCGCCGCGACGGTTCTCGCGCAGTCCCATTTCGACAACGCCGCGCCGGGGCTTTTGTAGTTCATCGAGGCGCTTTTGTCGAGCGCGATGTATACGGACATGTTTGTTTCCTCCTCGCGCAGTTTCACGTGGAGGTTGTCTGTTCTGGCGAAGACCTTCCAGTCGATGAGTTTCAGTTCGTCTCCCGGCTGGTAATCCCTGAACTCCTTGAATTCGACGCTGGCGCCTCTGAACGGGCTCTTGTGGAGGCCCGTCAGGAATCCGGAGACGAGGAATCTGGCGCGGATTTCCAAATTGGGTAGTTTTCCCAGGATTTCCGGGTCTAGATATTCGTTCAGGAGTGGCCTGTAAGGCATAGTCCTCTCGCTCCGTTTGTCAAGGGCGTTCGATGGAGGCCACGATTTCCGCGATGATGTCGTCCGGAGTCCTCAAATCGGCCTCAGCCTGGTAGTTTGGTATGATTCTGTGCCTGAGTACCGGTTCGGCTGCGAATTTGACATCCTCTTTGGATACGTTGTATCGTCCGTCGAGCGCGGCGCGGACTTTTCCCGCCAGCGCGAGGTATTGGCACGCTCTCGGTCCCGCGCCCCATCGGAGGTATTTCTCGGCGATGGGCGATGCTTTTTTACCTTCCGGCCTAGTCGCTCTGACGAGTTCGACAGCGTATTCCGCTACGGATTGCGGGACGGGGATTTCCCTGATAGCGGCTTGGAAGGCGATTATTTCCTTCGCCTCGATAACCGGTTTGAGCTCCTCGAGCTCGTCTCTAGTCGTTTCGCGTAGTATCCGCACCTCTTCTTCGAATTTCGGGTAGTCCACGGTGAGTGAGAACATGAATCTATCGAGTTGCGCTTCCGGGAGGGGATATGTTCCCTCCTGCTCGATGGGGTTTTGTGTCGCCAATACGAAGAAAGGCTCTTCCAGAGGGTATTGTTCCCCCGCGACGGTGACGTGTCTTTCCTGCATCGCTTCGAGGAGCGCGGCCTGTGTTTTCGGAGGCGTTCTGTTTATCTCGTCGGCGAGTATGAGTTGAGCGAAAACGGGACCTTTCACGAATTTGTATTCCCGTTTTCCCGTAGCGTGGTTTTCCTCCAGGATTTCGCTTCCTGTGATATCGGATGGCATCATGTCCGGGGTGAACTGTATTCTGCTGAAATGGAGTTCCGCGATATCTCCCAGTGTTCTGACGAGGAGTGTTTTCGCGAGTCCCGGGACTCCGATGAGTAGGCAGTGTCCTTTCGCGAGGATTCCCACGAGTAGTTGCTGTATGAGGTAGTCCTGCCCGATGATTCTTTTATCGAGTTCCGCGTTTATTCTCCCCCAGAATTCCGGGAGTTTCTCCAATACCGCTACCGTGTCCAAGGGGAGTTTTTTCTCTTCTATCATTTTGTTCTCCGTTTCGCCGGGCGCGCCGGGCGTTGTCTAGTTATTCCAACTTTCCATTCGGCGTCGGCTGTGTCAAGGCCTAGGCTTCCAGGATTTTTTTTGAGTTTTATTAGATATGGACGCCGCGTCGGCGTCGGTTATCGTCGCTTTCTCCAGTATCCCTCCCACCAGTTTTTTGAATGGATAGGAATCGAGTGTTTCGCCGTCGAACGCTTGCGGCTCCTCCGCCTTGGCCAAACTCAGTTCGTCGTAGTGTTTTTCCAAGGAGTTCCCGGATTCCAGCAGTATTTTGAGAATCGACGCCGAAGGATGTTCGCGCCAAACCTTGAAAAGGTGTTCCGGAAACAGAGGCGGGTTGAGTTGCGTGTCGTCGTCGGTGGCGGTTACGACGACGCGGTTTCCGCGCTTGATCAAGAGGGGCATGAGCGCGGAGCTTTGTCGGTTCAACGCGAACACGAATTGCCTCGCCGTTATTTTGTCGAGCGCGTTGACGAACGCGTCGCCCCGCATCCTTCCGCCTTTCGTCGCAAAACTCAAACCTTTCGAGTTTATGTTGGCGTGCCCGAATACGAAGACCCAAAGCGTGTCGTTTTCGTCGAGTTCCCGGGATAGGGCTTCTAGTCGAGTGGCGATGGCGTTGGCATCCGGCTCGCTCGCCCCCTTTATCGTTTTTCCGCCACCCTCCACGAATACCGATATGTTTTTCACGGGGAATCCATTGGAGACCATCAGCTTTTTAGCGGAGGAGCAGTGTTTTTTGACATCTTCGAATAGGGTTTGGTCGCCCGCTTTCGCGGCGATGATCAATCCGAAATTCCTTCCTTTGGCGACCGTGGAAAGCGCGAACGCGCAGCAACACGCCGCGCCGAGCGCGGTTAAGGTTATTGTTCTCCTTCGCGCGAATTCCATATCGAGTTTTTTCCTCCCTTCGGTTTTTGCGCGTTGACGCCGCTCTGAATCCGATCTATCTGGTCATGGCGTGGACCAATACGTTGATTCCCATTTTAATGGAATCCATACTTTTGTTTCTCGGGAACCACCCCTCTTGTTTTCTGGCTAACATCGACATGCTGCACCATCCGCAGTGTATGTCGGTCGACGTCAGAAACAACGCCATCCTACCATCGAGGAACAACGCTTCTCCGGGATGATTGACCCCCTGCATATAGGGCAATCCGTTTAACTGGAAATAACTTTTGTATATCGCGTGGTCGTTTGGCAGAGGCGTCATCTTTTTCCCGAACAACGTTTCGAGTTTGTTTTTCAGGCAGAGAAAAAACTTGTCGCCCACTCCCGGCTGCTTGGACCCGAGTAGGACGCAGTCGTCGGCGTATATGAATCCTCCTCTGGTGAGATATTCGACGAGGTTTTTCTGGTGTTTTTGGGTGAATTTGAAGTCCCCTTCTGTGGTCATGAACAGGAAAGGGTATTTCACCATTTCGTTGAGGTTGTCCAAAGGCGCCACGTGCCACGTGCGGTCCACATTCAGGTTCGTGTGTTTTTGGAGCATCTCCAAGAAGAATATGTCGCCCCAGGGATGGACGTTCCATTTGTCCGGAATAGCTTGGCTGTTGACGAGTTCGAATTTGAGTCGGGCCCAGTGGAAAGGCTCCAAGTCGTCGCGTTTGTCGCCGACCATCGCGGCGATAGGCCCCGCGGCCAGTGCCGCGGTTCCCGCCGCCAACGTCTTTCCGAGAAAGTCTCTTCTAGTCCAATCCATAGAAACCGCTCCGTTGAAGACGAATGTAGCGGGGCGGGAGATGTTTTCAAGTTCGTCGGGGAAGTGGTGCTATCCGCTCGCCTTCGGGCTTGTCCCCGTGGAAACGTGTTTTTTATCGAAGGCGTCCGCTACGGCGCGGCGGCGATCTTTCCAGTTCCACGCTGAACGCAGTAGAGCGGCGGCGAGCAGCGCGGCGCAAAGCCATGCGAAGAGATCCCCGTAACGGGTGTTGAAAGTCAAAGGAGGATTTGAGTCGAAGAGAACTTGGAAAGCGCCGAATCCGCTGCATTTGACGGTGGGGCGTGGAATGGATGAACCGTCCGGAGCGACGGATGATACTACGCTGTCGACAATGAGTCCGCTAGGCAGTATCAGGCAGCTGCAACTGTTGTTTCCTGCGCGTAGGAGTGGGCGTCTGGTCTCGATCGCTCGGAAGACCGCGTTCGCCAGGTGTTGTTCGGGTTCGGAGCTTGTGGGATACCATGCGTCGTTGGTGATGTTTATGAGTATGTTGGCTCCGCGGCGGACGAATCCCCGCGCGATTTCGGGGAAGATGTCCTCGTAGCAGACGCAAACGCCGGCTTTCGCGCCTTTCGCGATGTCGAAGAGCGCGAATTTCCGTCCTGGAGTGAGACCTCGCCCCATCCCAATCATGTCCACGAGCCAGGGAAACAGCTTGCCGAGTGGAACGTACTCTCCAAATGGTACGAGGTGTATTTTATTGTATTTCGCCACTGTTTTTCCTCCCGGCTCGATTAGGAACACGCTGTTCCAAGAAGGTACATCCTCCTTTTTCCTGTATTTGCGCGCGTTGTCGTAATCGTAGTCGATGGATCCTATCATTAGTTTCGTGCGGTGTCCCTCTAGGAGTTTGAAGACTCCGAATCGGTATTTGTACGCGGAGTCGTATCCGTCGCGGTATGGTATCGGGACCGCTGTCTCGGGCCAGACCATCAGGTCTGGATTGTTTAGAATCGCGAGTTCCGAGAAGTCCAGGTATGTTTTCAGCACCTCCTCCACCTTGGCGTCCGAGGCGAATCTGCACTGTTCGATATCGCCCTGCACCACCGTGATTTTAACGGAGCGTTTCCCGACGTCTTTTTCCGGGAGGTTCCATTTCATGGTGGCTTTGAATCCGACGAGCGCGGTGGTCATTACCAGTGTCATTCCCACCATCATGGGGACGGGTCTGCGATATTTTCCGGTTCCGATGGTTTTCCGTAGGGAATCAACAGTCATCGAGAGCGCGATGTTGACGTATACGATGAGGAAGCTGACGCCGTAGACACCGGTGTATTCGGCGATTTGTATTATCGGGATGACTTTCCATTGGCTGATTCCGAGGAAGTTCCAAGGCAAGCCGGTGAATATCCAACTCCGAAGCCATTCGAGCGCGCACCACGCGGCCGCGAGAAGCGCGGCCAAGAGAGTCAGTTTGATTCCCGACGGCTTTAATTTCTTCTCCGCCGCGGAACCCGCGAGCTGGATGTCGAGCGGAACCAGCAGATTCTTCGATATGATTGGAACGACCGCGGCCCACGCGGCGGGGTATAGAGCCAACATCGGAGCCATGGCGAACGGAATGAGGATGGATATCTCCCGGAGCCAGAAGAACGAGGGCAGCGCCCAAGCCAGTCCCCAAAGGAAACCGACGCGGAACGCGCGCCAGGGCGTGAGTCTGGACGCCACGAAATACAGGGGGGCGAGCGCGACCCACGCGGAGAACGACCAGTTCAGAGGGGGGAAGGCGGTGGAGAGGAGCGCGCCGGAGGCGATCATTGCGAAAGCCGTGCCCAACGCCGTCTTCCGGTTCGCCCTCCAAGCTTCGTTGGAGTGCCGGTCATTCCCTTCGGATATCGTTTTTTCCTGTTCACGCGTCATGTGGCGGTCCCTTTCCGAGTTTGGACAATAGCCGTCGAAAATGGATGCGCAAGGGACGTGTGGAATCTTGATTTCCGGCGCGGAGGAGATAGAGTTGGAGACGTTTATGAAAGCGATGAGAAAAACATTCAGCGTGGCGGGGGTCACGGTCAGGCTGTTTTTCCGCGGCGGCGCGGGATGGGGTCTGCTCTTTCTCGTCTCCGCTCTAGCCGGGTTCATGTTCTTCGCCACGAACGCCAACGACATTTTATTGGACGAGTTGCGGCTCCGTCTCAAATACTCCCTTTACTCGTTCAGCGTGCTGCTCAACGTGGCGTTGATCTATTTCGCTTGCGTTTCGTTGCGGAAGGATATAGACGAACGCCGCTTCCACAACGTCACGTCGGCTCCGGTGTCCCGCGGAACAGTATGGATGGGGAAATTCCTCGGCACGCTCGCGATAGGCGCCATAGCCTACGCCGCCGCGTCCCTGACGCTCGCCGCGTGTTGCGCGGGATTCATCTCGAATTGGCGTTCGGCGAGCGATGTCGAGACGTTGCGCGAGAATTTTTTTCTGACCTATTATCTCAACAAGCCTGATTTGGCCGCGTTCGAGAGGGAGGTGTCCAAGGAATACGGCGAGAAGCGTCGGCAGTTGGAAGATCGGCAACGCGAGGACAAATTGAAAGAAGCGGCTGCCGTGGCGGAGACTGGGGGGCATCATCACGACCACGGCGACCTCGAGGGGGACACGTGGCGCGCCAGAAAATATCTTTTATTCGAAATCCGCCGCTATAGGCAGATGATCAATCCAGGAAAGACGGGGGAGTGGTTTTTCGATTGGGAGCCCGGGGCGTTGAGGGGGGAACACGCCGTTTTGAAATTCAAGTTCTACTCCAACCAGCGTCGGAACAAGGTCGCGGGCTATTGGACGCTTTCCGGCGGAGGGAAGACTTGGCGCGCGCCGTTCGCAGGATATCCGTTCGTCGTCAACGAATTGAAAATTCCAGTGGAGAAGATTCCGAAGGCGCAACGCTTGAAGCTGGTCTTCCACAACGAGAGCGATTCTTATCTGTTCTTTCCGGTCTACCACGAGGGGATTCAACTGTTAAGCGGGCACAGGGGGATTTTCTCCAATTACCTCTCCCTTTTCGCGTTTTCCCTGGCTCATATGGCGACCCTCGTGGCGTTGGCTTTGGCGTTCTCGTCGCTGTTCTCGTATTCGGTAGCGGTTTTCGCGTCGGTGATGATGTATGTCACCGCCGCGTTTTCCGGGATCTTCGCGAACGTCCTGAGGGATCTGAGTTTCCACGACCAGACGCTGTGGACGGAGGCGTCGCGGCGAATCATAGAATTCGGACTTTGGCTCACCGGGGGGGCGGAGCCCTTTCCCGTCAATGGATGGTTCTCCGATGGCTTGGCCATTCCGGTGGCGTCGCTCCTTTCTTCCGAGGGATTGGGATATGCGCTTTATTTGGCGATTGTCGTAGCCGTTGGGATTTGGGCGTTGAGAGTCAAGGAAATAGACAAGATTCCGCAAGCGTGAGGATGGAATAGTGGCGAGGAAACGGACAATATTGCTGAGGGCCGCGTTCATCGCGTCGTTGTGCGCCGCGATATACGCGAACCAGCTTTCGTTTATGGTGGACACTGGCGGTCGTGGCGGCGCCTCCATCCGCGGCGGAGGCGCCGAGATGCCTCCGTCCCTGGCTTTGATAACCGTGGCGTTGGGACCGTTGAGGGGGCTGGTAGTTGACGGGCTCTGGTGGCGGGTCTCCGATCTGCAGGAGCAGGGCGAATATTTCGAGATTCTAAACATAACCGACTGGATAACCACCTTGGACCCGGGAGACCCGTTCGTCTGGACATTCCACTCGTGGAATCTCTCCTACAATATCGCCTACGAGTTTCCCACGCCTGAGACGCGTTGGAAATGGGTCGAGGCGGGGATGAAACTGCTTCGCGACGACGCGTTGGGGTATATCCCGGACAACAAGATGATAGAGAGCGAGTTGGCGTATTTTTTCCTTGACAGAATCGGAGGGTTCACGGAGCCGGCCCGGGAATACTATATCGAACGGTGGGCCGAGAACATGGGGCGCTACCTCAAAAGCGGCGACAGGGACGAATTGATCATGCTCGCCAGCGCGAAATCCGGGGCGTTGGAAAAACGCTCTGACGCGTTGGAGCGGAAACTCAAACTGCGCCCGGAGAGGATGTTGAGGCTGGATAAGCGTTATGGCCCCTTTCAATGGCGTCTCCCGCAGGCGCAGGCGGTGTATTGGGGGGCGAGGGAAAAAGATGAGGATTATCGGCAAGGCGACCTCAACTACCGCTCGGTGGTGAGCGCGGCGATGAGGCAGGCTTTCCTTTATGGATCCATCGTCGAAGACGAAAAGGCGGGGCTTTTCGTCGTTACGCATAATTTCGAAGTGACGCGCTCCATAATCGTTTACTACGAGAAAGAACTCGGGCGGGGAGGGCACAAGGCGCGGGACCGCGGCGTGTTCAACGACTTCGCCAAACGCGCCGCGGCGATATTATACGCCTTCGACCGCCGCGACTTGGCGTACGAGCTCTATATGGCGAGAAGGAAGCTCGTGGACAATGGCGACGAACGGAACTTCAGGGACTACATACAAGGTACCCTTACGAAAATGCTGAAATCCTCGTTGCCGCCGCGTTACAAGCAAACCATGATCGAAATACAGCTCTACAACGCCTACAAGGCCCTGCGTTCCAGAAACCTTGTTCAAGCCAAGCGGTTGGCGGACAAGGCGGAAAAGCAATGGAACGAGCACCAGGCCCCTAGGCAAAGCCCTATGGCGATGTATAAACTTCCACCTTTCGAGAGCTTGAAGGCCGCGGCTTTGGCTAAATTGATGTCGAGGATGAAAAAACAACAGAGGGAGCGCTTCGCTAGATTCGTCCAATCAAAAAAAATAGCGAAACTCGCCCTCCCCGAAAAAATCGACGTCGCGAAGCTGGAAATCCAGTGAGATTTAAGCCCCGTCCTTTATTTCACGGGCGTTTTCCTCGCTCAGGTTCCGCAACGCGTCGACATCGCCGAAAAGGGTCACCGCTCCGCACGCCGAGCACATCTTAGCCTCGGTTTTGAGAAGACTAGTCGATAATTTCCAAAATTTCGCCCGCTTGGGTTTGAAGTAGTTCAGCCCGGTCGAACGGAAATCCCCCGAGACCAATTCGTCGTTGTGGCATACGGGGCAGAACTCACGCGCCCCGGCGGCGTCTCCCTCGCTTGGATGTATCCGCACGAACGCGTCCAGATCCTCTTTGAGAAAACGTGTCGAATCGCCGACCTTACGATAGGTGATTTTCCTGTCGCGCATCCAGCGGTAAAGGGTCTGCTCGCCTATCGACAAATACGCCGACGCCTCTTTTATCGTGAACCATTTCGGCGCGCCGTCCGGCTTGTGCGTCTTTTTCTCCATCTCCAATTTTCTCCGTTCCCGCGGCGGGGTATCATATGCTATCATTTGATATAAAATAATTCCTTCTTTTATTGTTTCAACCCTTGTTTTCGCTTTTCGGATATGGTATAAGGATATTGATAGCTAATGATAGTTTATGATAGTTAAAATTCAACATAGGGAGGAAATGATGAAAGGGATGGAGTCGAAAGGGAAGAGTGGACCTCCGGAGCGTGTTTATAATCTCAGCGCGGAGCAGTTGGGCAAGGTTGGTGAGGTTTTCGAGGCGCACGGAGTGGCGGCTCCGAGGAAGGTTGGAGGTGGCGGCGACGCGGTGGATTTGGGAAAATTGTTCGCCAACGGTTTTCCAGATATCCTCTATTGCCTCAGCGCCGGGTTGTTGCTCTATGGTATCGCGGGAATCGCGACGCCGGTTCTGTCGTCCAACGCGGGATTCGTTTGGAGGAAGCTGGCGTGTGTCGGGGTTTTGAATCTCTATGGCTTGGCGCTGTTGGCATCGGTGGCGTTGTTGGCGCTTGGGCGCGAGATATTCGACGACGCCGTATTCCTCCTGGTTCTGTCGGCCCTCTTTTTCTGCGCCCGGGGCGTCGCGCTGGAGGTGATGGCGACGAATCGTCCCGATTTGACATTGCTGGCTGGTGTTTTGAGTTTTGGGGTGGCCATGGCTGAATACCGTTTCATCGTGGGGCGTCTCAAAATAGGGTTCCGTGGAGCGTTGTGGTGGTGCGGCATGATTCTGTTGACCTGGAATTTCCTGGCTCCGGCCGTATTCGGCGCTTGGATCGGATCTCTGGCGGACGCGCGGAACGTGAAGGTCCAAGACAGCATGAGGGCGCTTTGGATGTTTTCCAGCGCGGTTCTCGCGGTGGCGGGGATCCTATTCGCTAAACATTCCTTGTTCCCCTCCGGCGGAGACGGAGCCGAGTCCGAATCCACGGGGGGCGACGCCCCGTTCCTCCTCTCTCCCGGGATGGCGTGGACCTTCGCTTCGATCCTCCTCGCGGGTAGCGTGTTCCACCATTACGTGCTTACATACGCCTTCAACGTCTTCTGGATGTTCTCCGATTTCTCGTTGTTCGCTCTTTTCGCGTGCGTGGCGGCGCTTGGAGCGTTTCCCGCGGGGGCGAGCCCGAAAAAAAAGGGCGGTTCCACGCCGGCTTTCACGCGGGGCGAGGCGGCGAGGCTTTTCGTGGCCTTGATTCCGTTGAGCGCGGTCCTCGTGGCGCGGGCGCTGGACGCCAAATTCGGAGTTCCCGCGTCGTTTTTGGGCGATATTGGGATCTCAACCGTTTTCCAGGTGTTGTCGGCGGGCGTGGCGATGGTTCTCGTTTTCCGAGTGAAGAAATGGCGTTTCGGCGATTTGCTGGCTATGGCGCATATAATCGTCCTAGCCGGATTCCTCAACGCCGGATGGGAGGTCGGAGCGTTCGATCCCAAACTGGCTGGACTGGCGTTTTCCGGGACGATGCTCTATTTGGCTTTGAAAATCCGCCATCCTCTTCCCGCGTATGTCGGAGTGACGGCGTTGTCGTTGGGAATCGGGAAAGTCCATCGCGTCCTCGATGTCGCGGAAGGCGTCGGATTCGCTGCCTCCGCTATGCCGTGGCTCGCGTTCGGAATCGGATCCTACGCCGCTTCGATAGCGTTCCGTAAGCGCGTTCCGTGGGGATTCGCGTTCGCGGGCAACGCTATTTTCGCGGTCGCCGCGCTGTTTTTGGGAGATGGCGCGCTCACGATGGAATGGATGTTCGTGGCGTCTTTGTCGTTGTTCGTTTTCGGGTGGGTGTCGCTTGTCGTCCGGAAGGAGTTTCCAGGGGCGTTCCCGCTGTTCGTCCCGTTGCCGTGCGCGTGCGTCCGAGGAATGGGGGGCATGGGATATTGGCATCTCGTGGTCCTGGGATTCATCCTCTTGGGGTTTGGCGTGGTTTCGAGCCTGCATCGTAAAGGCGGAATGGGAGGCGGATTGGCCCGTTGTTTGGGGCTCGATGGCGTTAAGTGGAACGTCTCTCTCAAGAAACGGGTGAAAATCGGAGCATTTGAACTCGCTCTTCTCATTGTCTTCGCGATCCTTGTCATCTTGGGGGTGGCCCCCGTATTCAAGGAGAGACTCGTGCCGGCCAGGAGAATCTCCTGCGCGAACAATCTCAAGCAAATAGGTCTGGCGTTACGGATGTACTCCAACGTTTACGATGGGGAATTCCCCCCCCTTGACGGCGTGGCGGGACTGGACATCCTCCGTAAAGAAGGCTTCCTGGAGAATCCACGCGTTTATGTTTGTCCCGGCGACACGCGGCGGCACGCGGCGAAGGCGGGGGAGCCATTGACGGAGAACACGGTGTCGTTCCGTTACAATGGCGGGCATTCCGAGGACGAACCGTCCAACACTATAATCGCCTACGATAAACCCGGCGACCATGACAGATTCGGCAATGTCCTTTTCCTGGACGGACACGTCAAAGGATTCGCCGGCGGGAACTGGCTGGAAGTGGCGGAGGGGGAGTGAGCCGGCGGTGTCGGTGGGGGACGGGAGAAGGCGTGGGGCGCGAATCCCTCCGCTGATTGCCTGGGAATCTTGAAAATCGCGGTTCGCGGCGTAGGGTTCGGACTCGGTTGTTGTACGGACTCGAAAACAGGCGGATTCGCTGAAT
>Ga0256913_10000609_pt1 | contig 18640 bp, 13 predicted proteins | sample Axial_MatmetaG_FD_185970 | JGI IMG/M metagenome (GOLD analysis project Ga0256913, IMG submission 185970) | Deep-sea worm associated microbial mat communities from Axial Seamount, Juan de Fuca Ridge, Pacific Ocean - Axial_Mat | ecosystem: Environmental > Aquatic > Marine > Oceanic > Microbial... | reverse complement strand
CCAACCCGATTATCGTTCTAGAAAATCGATAAGTTCCACCAGTTGTAAATCTGAAAATATTCCAATCATCCGTTTCACCAATAGTAAAATTATTTTTATTCGATTGTTCGTAATTGGAGAAGTCAGTTCTAAAACTAAGATAGGCAACAAACTCATCTGAAAAAGTTTTCTGGATGGCAATTCCATAATTGATAATACTTTTACCCTTTTGCTGAACTTTCAGCAACGGTATTTCAGCAATTACTTGTGAAGAATCACTGGTCGGATCCGATATTGTAAAATAAGGGTCTTTGGCTTGTATCAATGTATGGTCTGCTATTTTATTAAACCATTCCGCCGCAACTCTTATTCTCCAAGAACCGATATCTTTTCTTAAACCTATTCCAATTGAAAACGGAGAAATATAATTTGTAGCAACATCCGATTCACGTTTCGAGGCAACATAATCATAAGGACGAGAAATATTTGTATTTGGGATATTGCCTACATAAACCCCGGTTGATGTTACCCTTCCGCCAATAACTCCCGTACCATAGAGATGCACGCTAGGCGTTGTAAGTGTTAGTCCAAGATTATAAGATTCCGATTTATAAACCAAGCCGAATTTACCAAGTATTCTAAAATCTAGATAATCTATCATATAATTCCAATCCGTTGTTGCCGAAAGAGAGCTGTTAACATCAACTGCGAAAATATTCATATTGTATTTTTTAATCTGATCTCTCATAGAACCAAAAAGCGTAAATCCAATACCGAATTTTTCAGAGAATTTTTTACCATAACTGATCCCCGCCCAATATTCGGTCATTTGATGATCTGTATTTATTTCTCCTATATACCGTTCGTCGCCTTCGTAATACTTAATAGTTTGACCATTGATTTCAAATAATCTTGTCGGAATTACATCATAAATTTGTTCCACTCGACTGTTCATTGTTAAAGCAGCACTTCGTCTTTCGAAAAACAGATACCCTATTCTACTATTATCCTCTTTATTGAATGGGGCAGCGCCGGCTCCCATATTTGGAAGAATTGAAAATTTCTTTTTTGTGAAATCATTTCCAGTTCCGGCAGCATTTTCATGATTATAATTGAGGTAGGCATATACATTACCAGTAACTCCCAGTCCGGAGCTTTTTAGAAAAGCAATGTTTCCAGGATTAAAATATGAAGTTGAATAATCATCCACACCATCGAGAACAATTCCTCCCATTACAGCGGATTCATTACCCGTAAAGAGATTCCAGTAATGGTTATCTTGCGCAACGGAAGCAGAATAAAAGATAAATAATAAAACAATAGTATTTTTTAATATTTGGTTCATATTTAATAAGTAGATTTTATCACTCCGCCATCCACCGGTATTGTTTGTCCGGTTATGTAACCGGCTTGTTCCGAAGCCAGAAACACTATTGCTGCGGCAACTTCCTTTGGGTCAGCTAATCTTTTCATGGGCACAATCGATGCCATCTCATTAAATATTTCATCTTTTGTAACACCACTATTCTTCGCTTTTATTTCTGCCAGTTCGTGTAACCTTGAAGTGAGGGTATATCCCGGAGCAACATTATTAATAGTGATATTGTTTTCTCCTACTTCATTACTAAGCGTTTTGGCAAAAGCCGTTACGGCGCTACGTAAAGAATTTGAGAGCATCAGATTATCAACAGGTTGTTTTACACTAAGAGATGTAATGTTGATTATCCTCCCCCAATTATTCTCTTTCATATATGGTAGAACTTCACGTGTGAGTCGTACAACGCTCATCAATACTTGATCAACCGCGTGCTGCCATTTGCTATCATCCAGATCATCGAACATACCGGGCACAGGTCCACCACAATTATTTACAAGGATATCAATTCTGCCAAATTCTTCTCTGGCTATTTTTACAATATTCTTTAAATCTTCCGGTTTATTCAAATCACAAATACCACTCAACGGTTTACTACCTGTTATTGATTTTAGTTCTTCGGTAGCTGATTTAAGATTATCGGAATTACTTGAACAGATTATAACTTTGCATCCTTCATTCAGAAACAATTCGGCAGTAGCTTTGCCAATGCCCTTACTTGACGCTGTTATCAATACGACTTTATTTTTCAACTGTAAATCCATATTTAGGCCATAATATCAATGAATAAATTATTTAGAAAAATAATGAATAATAGGGAAAGATATTCAAGGAAATGATTTTTGGAAATTGTCTCTTTTATTATATCAAATAAAATATCAGCCACCGAATTATTGGTGACTGATTTAAAAGAAATACTTTAACTTATTTGTTCACTAACTATTTTTTCAGTATCCATAGCTATCACAAGTTCTTCATTCGTTGGGATTCTTAAAACTCTGACTTTGGAATTATCCGTTGATAAGTCTGCCATACCAACCGGATTTTCATTTTTCTCCAAGTCAAGTTCGATTCCAAGATATTCCATGTTGGAACAAACTTCTTTGCGGACTTCAACAGAATTCTCACCAATTCCACCGGTGAACACCAATCCATCCAACCCACCAAGAGCTGCAATGTATGCACCGATATATTTTTTAATTCTGTAGTTAAAAAGATCGAATGCATGTTTGGAACGTTTATCACCCTCTTTTACGGCAGCTTGTAATTCGCGCATATCGGAGCTCTCACCGCTTACACCAATCAAGCCGCTGTGTTTATTAAGCAATGCGTTCATATCTCTGATATCCAAACCTTCCTTACCCATCACGTAAGTTATAATAGAAGGGTCAAGATCACCGCAACGGGTTCCCATTAACAAACCTTCAAGCGGAGTGAATCCCATTGAAGTATCTACTGATACACCTTTATCTATCGCCGCAATGCTTGCACCGTTACCGAGATGAATCGTGATTAACTTCAATTCCTCATAAGGTCTGTTCAACATTCCCGCTGCTTTAAGCGAAACGAAACGATGTGACGTTCCGTGAAATCCATATCTTCTGATTTTGTATCTTCTGTATAGCTCATAAGGAATTCCATAAAGATACGCATGAGGTGGCATCTTTGCATGGAATGCAGTATCAAAAACCCCAACTTGCGGAGTGTTAGGCAAATGTGCCTTAGCAGCTTTTATACCTTCAATATTAGGTGGATTATGCAATGGAGCTAATTCAATATTTTCTTTAAGCACACTCATCACTCTGTCTGTAATAAGCACTGAGCCTGTAAAATCCTCACCACCGTGAACAACTCTATGCCCAACAGCAGCAATATCATCTTTATCCTTTATTACTCCATGGTTCGGACTCAATAAAACAGCAATGACATATTCAATTGCCAATGTGTGATCCAATATTTCACCAACAATCTTTATTGGTTCTTTCCCTTTTGGTGCATGAGTAAGCACTGCGCTACTCATACCAATTCTTTCAACCGCTCCTTTTGCTAATGTTTCTTCTCCTTCTGTATCAATAAACTGATACTTAATGGAAGAGCTACCACAATTCAAAACTAAAACTTTCATTCGATCCTCAAAAATTTAATCTTCTATTATATTTCCATCTTTATCATACTTAAAAAATCCTTCGCCAACTTTTTTGCCAAGTTTCCTATCGCGCACCATCTGTCGTAAAATAGGACAAGGACGGTAACGTGGTTCACCGAGAGCATTCCACAATTCTTGCATCCAAAAAAGTATTTCATCCAACCCAATTGTATCAGCCATTTCAAGCGGTCCGATCTGAATATTATATCCCAACTTCATGGCAAGATCAATATCTTTAGCCGAAGCAATGCCCTCAAGCAGAATATACATTGATTCATTCAAGTATGGAACTATTGCACGAGTTGTAACAAAACCAGGATACTCATAAACTTCAATAGGTGTTTTCCCAATTTTTTCGGCGAACTTCTTTGTCCTGGCAACAGTATCGTCAGAAGTCTCAAGAGCTTTTACAACTTCCACCAAACTTACTTTCGGAACAGGATTAAGGAAATGCATACCGATGATTTTATCTCGCCTTTTAGTAACTTCGGCAATTTTTGTAAGACTTAGTGTTGCAGTGTTCGAAACCAAAATTGTGTTAGGATCAGCAATCTTATCAAGTGTTTTAAAAACTTCTTTCTTCAATTCAAAATTTTCTTCCACTGCTTCAATCACAAAATCGGCATCTTTAACCTGCTCCATATCCAATGACCATTTTATGCGGCTCATAATCGATTTCATTTCGCTTTTGGTCATTGCCCAGCGGGATATTTCATGTTCCATGCTTCTGGTCAAATTCTGAAGAGCTTCTTCAATTTTCTCTTCATCTTTTTCTATCATTACAACATCGATGCCCGCAGCGGAAACTGTTTGAGCTATTCCCTGTCCCATTACCCCACAACCAATAATGGCAACAAATTCTATTTTGTCAGCTTCTTCCGGTTGAGCAATATCTCCAAGCAAATCTTGAAGATTAGTTATTTCATTATTATCACTCATTAATTTTACTCGCTATATAAGTTTAATTAAAATATTTTTTATTTGAATACAAAACCTAGTTAAGTTTCAAGTTTCATACCAATAAAAAAGATAGATTAACTTAAAATTTCATATCCCTTTTACTAAAAATGATAATTTCATTATTTCAAATGAGAAGTATTTATTTTATTATCAGAGTTAATTCAGGTATGACAACCTTACGCTATCATAAACACTTTTCTTTTTATTCTCAGAATGTGATTCAATACCTATTACTGTTATTTGTTTTTCATCAGTACCATATACCCAAAATATTCTTCCGGCAAAAGGAGTTTTACTTTTCAAATACGATTGCCAAACTTTGATTCCATAACGATTTGTCAGTGATTTGATTTCGTGAGATTTTAACCCAGGATGTTTTGGATTATTACCAAGTAAGTTTAATGTTTTTATCAGTTTTTTAAAAAGTTTTAGATCTTTCCCAAGTTTGTTCGAGTCTGCTTTTAGGCAGAGATTTTTCCAGTACTCTTCCATAAATGGAACTCCCATAACAACTTTAAATTTCATTCTTTGTCGTTAATCATGTTAAGATATTTCTCTATTTCAATTTCCTTTGAAACTTTACCCTTTTTAAAATTTTCCATTGACTCATCCATAGTTTTAAGAGCATTAGTAGATAAAGATTTTGGATAAAACACGCAGTTTCATAATTATCGTACCGTCACTAAATTCCAAAACATGGGAATAGGAATAACTCGATTCTCTTACCGTAAATCTATTTTTGTTATCTAATTTTGCTTCGTATTCTTTTTTTTACTTTGTGGGATATCCCACAACAAAAACACTTGATTTGCTTCTCTTAATCAACTATATGCAAATAATTTTTTTCAATCAGTGCCGTCAACTTTCTATTGAACCGACCTAATAATCTTTCTTTTTAAATATCGAAATGCTAATCAAGAGAAACACAACCAAAAGTATTAATGACGTAAAAATCGGTTCCGTACTTAACAGACTATTCCCGGCAGCCAAATCACTAGTGATTGTAGAAAGTTCGGATGTTTGAGGAACAATATAATGTAAAAATTCCAGGATAAACCCCACAACACCACCTCCGACAAAAGAGATGATTGATTCACGGTTAGCAATTATTGGTGAAAAAATGAAAAAGATCAGATACGAAACAACCATTGACATAACGGAACTTTTTGTAATGATACCTATCAAAATTATAAGCGCATATAAAATTGCAAATGCAAAAGTGATAGTTAAAATTGTAAGCAAGAACGCTGGCTCCCAATCGCCAAACTTAATCCCTATTAAAAACCAAATTCCAATAACGAGATAAGCAACGTTAACGAAAACCATTGCTGTTCCGCCGAAAAACTTACCCAAAATAATCTGCGCTCTGGATACCGGCTTTGAAAGGAGAAGATCGATATTTCCCTTTTCCAACATTTGAGGGATAAAATTCGCTACTGAAAAAATTGATATAAAAAGTCCGCCACCAAAAAGCGGAACTGTTATAAAGAACTTTAGTCCACGAGCAATTGAAGTATGAATTGAATTTGAAGCAGCACCAACAGAACTCATACCGGAAAAAGATTCCGGGCTAATTGCCACGAATAAAACCGCAAACAGAAAAAGTACAAATGTTGATACACCAAAGAAGAATAAAAATACCTTTCGTGATAAAGCTTCTCTAAACGTTAATACGGAGAGCGTATAAATATTTTGCATTACTTATCCCTCCTAGAGTTTTGAATTAGAGAGACAAATAATTCTTCCAATGAATTTTTCTGCATGTTAACCGATTTGATGTTGATACTATTCTTTCTGAGATAATCAATTACAAAGTTCAATTCGTCGTTATCTTTCACATTTACAACAAGTTTGTTATCCATTTGAGTAATCTTAATTGAAGAGAATTCCGGGATCGAAAAAATATTAGGTATATCAGTTGTGGTTTCAATCTCATAAATTTCTTCAGAAGTTGTCAGTTCCTTTACCGTTCCTTCCTTCAGTAATTTTCCTTCACTAAGTATTGCTACTCTATCGCTCACAAGTTCCACTTCGGAGAGCAAATGACTGTTCAAAAATATTGTTGTTCCTTTTTCTTTCAGATCAATTAATATATCTCTGATTTCTTTCCTTCCAATCGGATCAACTCCGTCAGTCGGTTCATCAAGAAAAATAAGTTCCGGTTCGTTTATCATTGCTTGAGCTAATCCCAAACGCTGCATCATACCCTTAGAATATTTCTTTACCTTTGTCTTTTTCCATTGACTCATTTTAACTAATGCCAAAAGTTCATCAATGCGTTTGTTTAAGTTTGGGTTTTGGTATCCGCTAAGTTTGGCAAAATATTTTAATGTCTGCTCTGCTGTAAGGTAATTCGGGAATCTATGGTTCTCCGGTAGAAAACCTACCTTTCTTTTTATCAGATAATTATTAATGTCGCTATCCAACATACGCGCGCTACCGATTGTCGGGAACGTAATACCAAGCAGAATTTTTATTAGCGTGGTTTTACCCGCGCCGTTAGGTCCAAGCAATCCGAAAATACTCCCACGCTCAACACTTAAACTCAAATTATTAAGCGCCGTTACCTTTTGTTTACTCAGAGCAACCTGATAAACTTTCGTTAATTGATTTACTTCTATTGCGTTCATAAAATTTAATCGCTATTCTTACTAAAGTTTTAACTATAAAAAAAATCTCTACACTTAAAATAAATCTTGGTATTATATTTACCAAGTTAATCTATTACGATAATACATTTTTATTTATGAAAAAGATTTTAAATGAAATATTTGGTTTCTCAGAGTTCCGCCTTGGTCAGGATGAAATAATCCAATCAATTTTGAACGGCAATAATGTTTTGGCTGTGTTGCCTACCGGCGGTGGAAAATCCTTATGCTATCAGATACCAGCGCTAATGAGTGAATCTTTTTCAATTGTTATATCGCCGTTAATAGCTCTGATGAAAGACCAAGTTGACAGTTTAAATAAAAAGAAAGTTGTTGCTTCGTTTATTAACAGTACATTGACTTATCAAGAAGTTGAAAATGTATTCCGTAATATTGAAAGTGGAAAGATAAAATTGTTGTATGTTTCGCCAGAGCGCTTGGAAAACATTGATTTTACAGAGAGAATTAAAAGATTAAAACCGAAATATGTTTTCGTGGATGAAGCACACTGTATAAGTGAATGGGGACATAATTTCAGACCAAGTTACAGAAAGATAACAGAGTTCTGTGAAAGGATTGGGAATACCAATATTTCTGCGTTTACCGCAACTGCTATTCCTGAAGTAAGACGCGATATAATTGAACATTTTAATTTCAGCAACCCGAGGATTTTTATCAGAGGCTTCGAGAGGAAAAATCTCAGTCTCAATGCAATCAGAACCAATAGGAAAAAAGAAAAGGTACTGTCACTAATAAAAGCTAACAAATTGCCGGCTGTTATTTATACATCAACTAGAAAAAATGCAGAGGAACTTTCCGAGTTTTTAACTATGAACGGATTTCTCTCAAATTATTATCACGCCGGTTTAGCACCCGAACAACGTAGAATGATTCAAGACGATTTTATGAACGATCGGGTAAAAATAATCTGTGCTACAAATGCTTTCGGGATGGGAGTTGATAAACCGGATATTCGTCTGCTGATTCATTACAACCTGACCGCTTCGATTGAAAACTATTACCAAGAAATCGGTCGCGCCGGAAGAGACGGAAAGCCTTCGAACATTTATCTTCTATACGAGGAGAAAGATTATAACATTCAGCAATACTTCATTAATAATAATTATCCCACTGATGAAGAAGTTAAGCAAGTTTATAATTCCATTTGCGACTATATGCAAATTGCTGCCGGGAGCACATACGACAAAAGAATTCAAATCGACAAAAATGTTGAAAGTTTCATGCTCCCGCATAAAATCAACAAACCGAAATTACTTGCCTCGCTTAAAGTGCTTCACGAAAATAATCTGTTGGAATTTTATCCCGAAGGGAGCAAATACTCATTCATCAGAATATTGTTTACACAAAGCGACCTGAAAACTTTTATAAAACAATATGCCCGTAATTTAATGAGAGACCTATTAATCTATATTATTAGAAATTATGGCGATGTTGCGTTTAACAGAAAGGTAAAAATTGATATCCCGTCAACAGCAAGGAATCTGGATGTAATTGAAACCGATCTGGTTAAAGTATTTGAAAAACTATCGATTACCGGTGTTATTGAATTTGATATGCCACTTGAAAATCCATCCGTAAGGTTATTAAACGAAAGAGTTTATCCATATAACTTAACACTAAATGTTAGAAACTGGATGGAACATAAAAGAAACTCTGAAAAAAAATTATCTATAATGAGGGATTATGTATTTACGGATACATGTCGCTTCAAATACATTTTGAACTATTTCGGAGAAGAGTTAAAAGATTACGCTTGCGGCAAATGTGACAACTGTACAAATATCTCAACAAAGGATTCCGTTCAACTTGAATATCTTGAAGAGATAATTACCGACACACTCAAAGAAGTAAGAAACCCGATTAAACAAATTGATTTTATAAAAATATTGCTTGGGAGCACAAAACACCCGGGAGCACAGAAGTTTACTAACTTTGGAGCATGCAAGCATTTTAAGCAGAATGAATTAGTTGAAATAATAGAACATTTAATTCAAAAAGATATTATTAAAAAAATTGACACGAGATTAACCTTATCGGATGAAGAAAAAGATATTTTCACAGTGCCAACTGAAATACCCGAAACAAAAACAAATAATGATTATGAATCCGATTTGGAATTGTTCAATAAATTAAGAGAGGTAAGAAAAACCACTGCGAGAAAATTCTCACAATCTCCACAGCTTATCTGTTCCGATGAAATATTGCGAAAAATTGTTGAAGTAAAACCAAACTCCCCCAGTAAGTTAATGTCCATACAAGGTTTTAACCAATGGATGTTCAATAAAGTAGGAGAAGATTTTCTGGAAGCGATTTATGAATTTAAACGGGAGTCGATAATCAAAAAGGATATTAAACAGAAAAAGATACCTGAGAGCATTCAACAAGTATATGAACTTCTGAATAAGAAATATTCCCTTGAAGATATTGCATCGTTAACCAAACTACCGGAAGCCGTTGTATCACTCCAGTTGGAAACCATTCTGGAATATCTGCCCGATACGGATATTTCTTCTCTTATCAAAAAACATGAAATTGAAATAATCGAAAAAGAGATATCCAAAGGCATTACGGATTTGAAGGAGCTAAAACAAAATCTACCCGGATTTATCAACTACGCAAAAATTAGGATTGTCCTCGCGAAAAAGAAGAAATAATGACCCTTATCGAGTAAACTTCAATTATGTAAATACTATTTTAAACAGATGTATTTCATCATTCGGGAATTCCATCCCAAATCTCAATGTCATCTATCCACTGATATTTTGGATTGGAGTCACCATATATTTGCGTCAGAATAATAAAATCAATCGGCTTTGATTCCAAAGTTGTAGGTCCATAGTGATCTCCTATTACTTGTCCGTTTACTTTCCACAAAGCCCTGCCATCATCGCCCTCACTCCAATGCCAATAAAACTCTGTTGAAAACCACTCATTGAAGGGAATTTGAACGGTTTTATTGTCAATTTCCCAAATAGGATTTTGCGGATTTTTATCTCCTTGCCAATGCCAATATGGAATACCATCATCATCCGTATAAACAAATGCGATTAATCTAAATCCTTTATTAATTCCATAGTCCTTTGTTTTATATTCAAAAAGGGCGCGCCACATATCCGATTGAACCAAACTCACACTATCCATCTTGATCCAATATTTAATATATAAATCCTCTGTCCCTTCTGTAATATTAAGAATTTCATACGGACATTGAGTAACTCCAATATCGTAATTTTCAATATTATACAATGCTCTTGTCGAATCTCCGTTATGCCCAATAACGGTTTGGATTTCACTGTAAACTGCTTGGTGATTTTCGTCACCTATATAGTGTAATGCACTTTCGCTCGCACCTCTGATAGTAATTGGCCAACTAAAACCCGTCTCATTGTCTTTTCCCCGTATGAACCTATAATCTTCACTGTTTTCGTAAGCCGTATTGTCTATGTAAACATCATTTTCAAAACCAGACTTGAATAATAATTTCGGTCCTGTAGAAATTTCATTCGGTGATTCCTCTTTACAAGAAATGGCTACAATTAAAATTCCAATTATTGATATAATTATTTTGCTTTTCATTTTATTATGTTTGTTAGCTGTTTCGCTTTCTCTAATGACGCACAACATCTCACTATACGTATTGCGTATAAAACGGATATTTACTGTTATTTTATATTTCGTATATCCCGAAATAATTTATCTATTTACAATAATTTCTAAAAACCATTCTATTTTTTTAGGATTGTTATCATGCAACTTACTCGATATACACCATCCAATACTTTGTGAGATAAAATTCCTGTGTGTATATGTTCTTTTTGTACTGTAAATATACTGCACATTTTTTGCACTAAAATTTATTTTAATTAAAATAGGATAATTATAACTAAGGAGCAATATTATACTTGTGAGAAAAAATCATTCCCTACAATGGGCAATTCCATAAGGATTGCATTATTATAGAAGTATAAATCCCATCGGGATTTTATTATAATATCTCTGCGGCTTAGCGGCTCTGCGGTATAATTGTTTTTTTTTGCATCAATAAGTTTAATTCGACCAAATTTGTTCTTAATCGTCTAAATGGACGACCTACAGCTATAGATCATTCGATTTTACCCTAATTTGAGGCATTTCATTCTGGCACAGTTATAGCATAATGAGGTCAACAAAATGATTACCAACAACAAACTATGGAGTTAAAATGAAAACAATAAAAACAGCTAGTCTAATTTGGATTGGCGCTTTATCACTTTCTTTGTTATTTGTAGCATGTGATTCATCAAATGATCCAGCATCATCAACTAGTTCTGAAGATGGAATTGTCTATAAACAAGATACTGAAGCACAAGTTGTAACTAACAATTGGCCCTATTGCGATTCAAGTTATTATGGTGAGCTAAACGAAGCTGAAACAGAAGGATTATTATTCATGCGCGAAGAAGAGAAAATGGCTCGTGATGTATATTTAACAATGTATGATAAATATCCTTTACCAGTATTTAAATTTATCCCTAAAAGTGAAACTGCACATATGGGCGCTGTAAAGGTAATGTTAGATAAATATGAATTAACTGATCCAGTTGGTGATAATCCAATCGGTGTTTTCACAAATGCAGATATTCAAACTTTATATGATAATTTAGTTGCACAAGGATCTGTAAGTGAAATTGAAGCTTTAAAAGTTGGTGCTTTGATTGAAGAAACAGACATCACAGACCTTGATACACATATAGCAAAGCTTGAAGAAAATGATGATATTTTAACAGTTTATACAAACCTTAGAAGAGGTTCAACTCATCATCTAAAAGCTTTTGTATGGAATTTAAAAGTACGTGGTATTATATATGTCCCACAGGTTATGAGTGAAGAAGATTACAATGATATAATTAATCCCTAGTTATTAGTTATCACCAATTATATCATTAAAACAACAACCTATGCCGTCAAGCCCCTACTTGACGGCTTTTTTTATGTATGCACCATCCTAAAAAAACTGACTCAGAAAAGGAAAAGCAAAAACTCCTCAAGTCTAATCCAAAAGACTTTAAAGGGAGAATAACAAATGAACTATTTGCGGTAAAATTCAATGATTCATTTAGGAAAAATGACTTGTTAGTGGGAAAAAGTAAAGCAATTACAACCATTAGTAATTAATAGTGACTTTTTTAAGTCTAAGGCACAGGGTCATGTCCACTGCCGCCCCACGGATGACAACGTGAAATACGTTTGATACCTAACCAACCACCTTTGAACAATCCGTATTTTTGCAATGCTTCCAATGTGTAATGGGAACAGGTTGGGGTATATCTACATGAAGATGGGAAAAATGGAGAAATTGCCATTTGGTAAAATTTTATCAAAATGATAAATGGCCATGCTAATATTTTTAAGATTTTTTTCACTTAATAGTTTTACAAATTTTGTTTCTATCTAACATCTAAACATAACCAAAAACATAGTGTTTTGCTCTGTAAAATAAATTGTAATTCTCAAAAAACAGTTTATGGTATTTTGTATTTTGCAAAACATTTTAGTAGTATATTACAATAATGACATTACAGAAGAAAATAACATTATTTATTGCAGTCCTATTGATTGGTGCTTTACTCTACTTCAATCCTGAATTTAACGAGGTTGGGGCAGGTGTTGCTATTCTGCTATTTGGAATTCTTTTCATTGAAGAAGGATTCAAATTGTTTACCAACAGTGCTGTCGAAAATTTCTTAGCCAAGTCAACAAAATCACTGTTTAGAAGTATCAATTTTGGATTCCTCACTACTTCATTGCTCCAATCAAGTTCACTTGTTACCGTAATTACCATTTCGTTTGTTAGTACCGGATTGATTGTTTTAGCCTCTGGTATTGGAATTATTTACGGAGCTAATATAGGTACAACTACCGGAGCTTGGTTGATTGCTGTTTTTGGACTAAAAGTTGAAATAGCAAAATATGCCTTTCCAATTCTGATCTTTGGGGCTTTGTTCTTATTCCAGAAGAATGAAAACATCAAAGCAATGGGCTACATTATTACGGGCATTGGATTTTTGTTTTTAGGTATCCACTTTATGAAAGTCGGATTTTCAACATACGAGAGTACAATAGCGCTTGATCATTTACCTTTCGATGGAATAATTGGAACGATACTCTATGTTGGTATTGGCGTATTCATGACGGTAATTATGCAGTCGAGTCATGCATCAATTGCAATAATTTTAACTGCTCTTTCTACTTCACAGATTGATTATTCAAACGCAATAGCGTTAACAATTGGCGCAAATGTAGGAACCACAATTACAGCAATAATTGGTTCGCTCGGTTCAACTTCTGCTGGGAAACGACTTGCAGCCGGACATGTTATTTTTAATATAACTTTAGCAATATTGTCAATCATCTTTTTTTACCAATTTATCAGATTGACCGAACAATTATCTGATCTTCTTAAGATATCAAAATTTGATTACACACTTCATCTTGCACTTTTTAATTCGCTCTATAAAACTTTCGGTGTTATTATTTTCATACCAATAACAAAATATTTTGTAATACTGTTGAAGAAGTTGATCAAAGAAGATGAAATAAAGGATATTTCCGTTGCAAAATACATTAATAAATCTGCTTTGAAATATCCAGAAACTGCAATTCCCGCATTGATAAAGGAGACGGAACATCTATTTGATAACGCTTTTGAAATTTTATCTCATGGATTAAACTTACATCGTGATGATATTTTATCTAATAAAAAACTTAAAGAAATTATTCCCGAATCGACGGAGATAATAAAAATAAATATTGATGAAGTTTATCTCAAAAAAGTAAAAGTAATCTATAGTCAGATTATCAAGTATGCGACTTTAATTCAATCAAGCAAATTGAAACCGAAGGAAGTTAAACTGGTAAATGAAATTAGAAGTGTAAATAGATACTTGGTTGAAGCGATAAAAGGTGTGCATGAACTTCAAGAAAACATGGCAACATACATCAATTCCGAAAATGAGAATATTAGGGCTGAGTATAACACATTAAGATTGAAGATAGCAAAAGTGATGCGGGAAATTTACCGGACACGTAATGCAAAGGATATAGAGGAGCAGCAGAAGAAACTGATGAACCTTAAGCGTAAAGCAAAAATGCACGACGTTTTGATAAATGGCAAGTTGGATTACCTTATCAGAGAACGGTTGATTACAAAGGGAATGGCAACCTCGCTGATGAATGACAGTGCACTTGTGGCAAAAATAGTTGAGTGGCTTATCAATGTAGCGGAACTACTGTATTTCCATAGCGATTCAATAATGGCAGAGAATAATAAAAAGTATGAATCCGATGAGGAAGATTTCTTCGAGGAAAAAGAGCAGTAATATTTGTTATTATTCTGAATTAATTGTTATATTCTATTCGATTTATTGTGCATATAAAAAATGATTTTTTTAATATATCCTTTTAGGGGTAAGTATGGATCAACATATCAAACTAGAAATTAAACTTCCTAAAGTTACAGATATTGAATTAGTTGCTTTAGAAGGATTGGAATTAATGGGGCGGCATCTCGGTATTCCGGAAGATAAGATTGGAGAAGCGCGGATACTTGTTACTGAAGGAATAATTAATGCCCTAGAACATTCCGGCAGCGATATTCCTTATGTAAATGTCGATTTCACAATGACAAAAGAAAAACTGGTTATTCTTATTACAGATTATGGACAAGGTTTTGAACCGGAAACAGTTGAAGAACCTGATATTTCTGGTAAAATAGGCGGCGACAATAAACGCGGTTGGGGATTGAAATTAATGAAATCAATGTCAGATGATTTCAAAATTGAATCCAGTCAGAATGGTACTAGAATTACAATCACAAAAAAATTATCGTAAGGGGTGAATAATGGTATTGGATTTTGAACTAACATCGGAACTTGTTAATGATGTTTTAGTTATTAAAACTGAAGGTTATATTAATAATGCTGGCGGAGAACGAATTGCAAAGGAATTTGAAAAGTATTTGAATCAAGGGATTACGAAAGTATTGATAGATATTGAAAAGTCTAAAGTTGTGAACTCAATAGGAATCTCTTTCCTAATTGAAATAATTGAACAACTCAATGAAAGAGGAGGAAAACTCTATTTCACAAATCTCGATCCGTCAATTGAAAAAACCTTTGAAATAATGGGACTGTTCCAATTTGCAGAAAAAGTTGATTCAGTTGAAGATATTAAATAAGTGAGAATATGAGTTTAGATACTGATTTCATAACAGAGAAATTATCATTTCATGTAAAGTCATTTCAGGAAAGCTTTGAAATTCTATCAAAGTCCTTTTCGTTATCCGAAATGGCAAATCAATTTGTAAAAGTTCTACGCGGGAGTTTTTTTACAACAAGCATAGGAATTTTTCACAAGAATGATGATAACTCAAAATGGGTCACACTTATTGCTAAGGATGATAATACAATTGAAAAGATTCGTAATATCAGCGAACAAGATTCTCTTAAAATCAATTCTAATCCGGAATTAACTGAATTATATACAATCACTAAGTTAGTCGATTCATCATATCTTGGTATTTTGCTTGGTAAAAAGTTTGACAGTACAAAGTATTCGGATATTGATAAGATCACATTCCAGATTTTTATCCAATTATTTGATAATGCCTACCAGGCTTTACTGTCACATAAAAAAGAAAAGAGTTTGATATTCGATCTGAATAACAAAGTTGCACAGTTGTATAACCTTATTGATACAGGCATTGAACTCTCCAATCTGCATCATGGTGATAAAATGATGGAACTTGCAATATCGCGGGCAATCTCCTTAACAAACTCTTCCTTCGGAAGAATCAGAGTGATTGAGAACGATGTGGTAAAGGAGGAAACAACTTTCCCGCCAAATCTTGGGAATGATATCCATAAAAATCATAAAAGTCTGAATGAAAAATTTATTGATGAAGGTATTGAGTATGAGTTCATCCTCTGTGAAAAAGAAAGTCGAACTGGGACAGTAGAATATGATGAAACCGACAAACTACTCTTCAGTGCAATTGTAAGACAAGTTCATGCTGCAATTCAAAATGATAGATTTCACAAAGAAGCTCTTGAAAACGAAGCGATGAAGAGAGAGTTAGCTGTTGCAGCGGAAATCCAAAAGAGAATTCTGCCCGATAAACTTCCTGTAATTGAAGGATATGATTTAGCAGGTATAAATATCCCTTCACTTGAGGTAAGCGGTGATTACTACAACGTTCTGGAATTGAATAATGGTAAGTTTGCGCTTATACTTGCCGATGTAACTGGTAAAGGAATGCCCGCTTCGTTATTGGTTAGTACACTTGATGCATCTTTGCAAGCTTATCTCGATTTTCAAATTCCTCTTTCGGAAATGGCTGTAAAGCTAAACTCAATTGTATTCAGGTCATCAACAGCAGATAAGTTTATTACATTTTTCGTTGCAGTACTCGAACCGAGTACCGGCCAGCTTGATATCATCAATGCCGGACATAATCCACCGTTGATTCTCAGAAAAGATGGAAGTATCGAGAAGATTGAAGCCGGTGGTGTCGCTTTTGGTATGTTCGATATGGGGCTCCCGTTTGAAGGACAGAAATTAACTTTGGAAAAAGGAGAGAGACTTTTCATTTTCACCGATGGAATACCGGAGGCTATGGATAAGGATGAAGAAGAATATACCGACGAGAGGTTGGAACAGTTTTTCCAAGATGTTGTTCCCGATAAAGCTTCCGATTTTATTTCTTCAATTGTTAGCGATGTTCGTAAACACACACATGGCGAACCACAAAGTGATGACATTACTGCAATATACCTTATTAGAAAATAAAGTGAGTAATATACTGTAGTGTTCTTTTACTTGAATAGTTGTATTGTATAGCCAAATAATAAAATATAATTAATCAGAATTTTATATATCTTTAGAGCATTATAATTTAAATAATCAAAATTTGAAGCTTCTATGAAAATTAAATTATTATTTATTTTATCGCTTACCTTAAATGTGAATTTGTTTTCACAACTAGCTGATACATTATTCCTAAACTCGGAAAAAATAGATACTTCACATTATGTATTAATTGAAAATTGGAAATATCATTATGGAGATGATTCCACCTGGGCTAATTTAAACTATGACGATTCTAGTTGGGATACTATTACTCAAACAAGAATTTATACAGATAAACCGGAATTTGAATCATGGGAAGGAATAGGTTGGTATAGAAAAATTATTAAGATCGATTCCTCGTTATTCAATGAACCGATAGCCCTTTTAATGAGACATTATGGAGCTTCAGAAATTTATCTTAATGGTAAGTTAGTAAAGAAGTTTGGAAAAGTTGCTGATAACTTATCAGAAGAAAAAATTTATCAACCTCGTGACATACCGATTAGTTTACTTTTCGGTAGTGATACAATTAACGTATTGGCTGTTCGTTATTCTAATTTTCACGCAAGTACAGATAAAAGCTGGTATAAAAAATGGTTCAGTCAGGCAGGATTTAGAGCACTGATTTCAAATCTTGATAGTTCTGTTCTGAGTGCTGTACATAACGAAGGAGCGGCTTTATCAATTAATATTGGTATTTCGGCAATATTTCTGGCTCTATCTTTTCTTTATTTTATTTTATTTTTCTTCTATTCAATGAAGAAAGAAAATTTGTATTACTCATTTTTTACTTTCTTTATTTCTCTTTCTTTCTTAAGCCAAATGCTTGAAAAGTTCAACCATACAAATTTTGAATTTTTTATAATTAATGACATAATTAGATTAATAGGACTTGTTTTTGTTTTTCCATCTTATTTGGCATTTCTCTATTCAATATTTTACAAAAAATTTCCTAAGCAATTTTGGATTTTCTTAGCACTTGCTTTCGCTATTCTCTTTTTGGCTTTTTATTTACCTAGCAGCAACGATGATATTATAACATCCATTTCACTGGTATATATATTTGTTACAACAGTGGAAGGTTTAAGAATAATTATAATTGCAATCAAAAATAAAAAAGAAAATTCGAGTATAATTGGTGCAGGAGTTACATTCTTTGTCATCTTTGTGATTAGTATGTTCGTCATTGGGTTAACAGGCAATGGGAATATAAATTCCTATTGGGCTGTCGTTTTATTCTTCCTCGGTTTGATTAGTTTGCCGTTTTCTATGTCAGTCTATCTTGCAAGGAATATCGCGTTAACCAATAAGAAACTTGAAGAACAACTGATAGCGGTTAAGGAGTTATCACAAAGAGAAATAGAAAACCAGAAGAGAACTACTGAACTGGAAATCAAAGCCGAGCGCGAGCGTGCTGAAAATGAACGCAAGACAAAAGAGTTGGAAGATGCTAGGCAATTGCAACTCTCGCTTCTTCCGAAGGAGTTGCCGAAACTCCCGGAATATGATATTGCCGTTTATATGAAAACCGCGACAGAAGTCGGTGGCGATTATTATGACTTTCATATTGCCGAAGATAAAACACTTACTGTTGCTATTGGCGATGCCACTGGTCATGGCTTGATG
>Ga0256913_10000608_pt1 | contig 18645 bp, 15 predicted proteins | sample Axial_MatmetaG_FD_185970 | JGI IMG/M metagenome (GOLD analysis project Ga0256913, IMG submission 185970) | Deep-sea worm associated microbial mat communities from Axial Seamount, Juan de Fuca Ridge, Pacific Ocean - Axial_Mat | ecosystem: Environmental > Aquatic > Marine > Oceanic > Microbial... | reverse complement strand
AATTAAATAAACCAATCTCATGAAAAGTTCATGATTTATATAGAAAGACGAAATCCACTTTTGAAAATATCTAGTACATAACATTTATTCATTTTCACTATTATAGATATTTATATATTTTATAATATATTTCTTTTTGTTAATTAATTATTTGTCTTTTAAAAATGCCCGGGTCTGGGAAACCCGGACAATTAATAAACCAATCTCATGAAAAGTTCATGATTTATATAGAAAGACGAAATCCACTTTTGTATAATTCTTACTTATTCTCATTTAATCTACATTGTCGTGCAAATAAGAATTACTTCTTGTTTTAATCGGTTCATCCTCATCAATTCCAATTTTAAGTTCTGATGATAAATTCGGATTATATTTTTCCGGTTTATTTTCCAGTTTTATTTGTTTTCTTTTATAAGCCGGTTCATTTTCGTATTTATTTATCATATTTGGATTATCCAGTGATACTTTATTGCTTTTATCATTAGGATCATAATTCCTATTCATTTTATTTCTTATCTTTTGAAGTTTTGCTTCTCTTTCTTTCCTAATATAAGGTTCGTCATCATAGATAGATGTTTTGAATGCTTCGATAGTGTCTTTTACTTCATCTGTTTCATCAAAATCTATGATATTAATACCTGCGTTATCATCAAAATCTATATCCAATGGAATATTTTGGTTTTTTTCTTTCAAAACATTGTCTTCCAATCCTACTTTAACAGCGCTTTTATTTACATCTTTAGACTTAGAACGGTTTTCTTCAAAACCTGTGGCAATAACAGTAACGCTTATTTTTTCTCCCAATGATTCGTTTTTGCAATTACCCCAAATCAAATCTGTTCCGTATCCTGCTTCCCCTTGGATATATTCTGTGATTTCTCCAATTTCATCCATAGTAACCTCTTTGGTTCCTGATGTTATATTGAGTAAGATATGCTTTGCTCCTCTTATATCATTGTCTTCGAGTAAAGGTGAATTGAGAGCTGTTTCAACTGCTTTTTTAGCTCTGTTTTCTCCTTCTGCAAATGCACTGCCCATCACTGTAATACCGCTTTCTTTCATAACCGTATTAACATCTTCGAAATCAACATTTATATATCCCGGTATAGTTATGATTTCAGCGATTCCTTTGGTTGCTGTTGTTAATATATTATCAGCGTAAGCAAATGCCTCGGATATTGGTAAATTACCATACATCATTCTCAGTTTATCATTTGAAATGACTAAGATTGAATCTACATTTTTCTTTAATTCTTCCAATCCTTCATAAGCTTGTCTTATTCTTCTGGCGCCTTCAAATTTGAATGGAAGTGTCACTATAGCAATGGTTAAAATACCAAGATCCTTAGCTGCTTTAGCTATTATGGGAGCTGCTCCGGTTCCTGTGCCGCCACCTAAGCCGGCTGTGATGAATACCATTTTAGCATTATCTTGCAAATAGTCTCTTACGTTGTCAATAGATTCGATACAAGCTTCTTTTCCTACTTCGGGAATAGATCCTGCACCTCTGCCTTCAGTGCGTATCGGTCCCAATTGCAGTTTGATAGGTACATCGCTTTCTTCCATTGACTGGATGTCTGTATTAGATATTGCAAAGTCCACTCCGTTTATTCCCATTTTAAACATATGGTTCACTGCATTAGAACCTCCGCCTCCTACTCCAAGGACTTTAATGATTGAACTTTCTCTTCTAGGCATATCAAATTCCATTTTATTGATTTTAAATTAAATAAATTTATCTTTTCTTAAAATTCCGAATCCGGTGTACTTTCAAAAAATTCTTTTGTGTAATCAAAGATTTTAGTTAACCACTTTTTCTCTTTAGTTGTTCCCTGGTTATCATTATCTGTATATTCATTATCACCTAACTCTAGATCCTGAATGATTTTCTCTTCTTTTTCTTCTTTAATATCCACTGCATCATCTTCAATCTTGCCTTGGTTTATTGCATTGATCAACAATCCTATTCCCGTTGAATAAATAGGAGAAGTCAGTTCACTGTTATAACCATGAGCCAGATGTTCGGTTGGTTGTCCCAGTCTTGTAATAATACCGGTACGAAGTTCTGCTAGTAGATCTATATCTTTGAGCAAAGATCCGCCCCCTGTCAATACCAATCCTGCCAAAAGCTTGTTTTGGTAACCAGATCTGTTTATTTCCCACATTACAAAGTCAAAAATTTCCTCTATTCTTGCTTGGATGATCCTAGCCAGATTTTTTTCTGATATTTCTTTTGGATCACGTCCTTTGAATCCCGGTATCACTATCAATCTGTTGTCAACTATCTCTTCTGCAAGAGCTGAACCGAATTTGACCTTTAGTTTTTCAGCCTGGTCTTTCATTACGCTAAGTCCTTCTTGAATATCAGTAGTTACCACATTTCCTCCAAAAGGAATGACTGCTGTATGTCTGATTATTCCTTCTTTAAAGATAGTAACATCAGTTGTGCCCCCCCCGATATCTACCAGTACCACACCTGCTTCTTTTTCCTCTTCACTTAGCACTGCTGATGCTGAAGCGATTGGTTCAAGTGTCAGATTAGCTACTTCCAAACCTGCTTTTTCCACTACTTTGAAAATATTTTTTGAAGCGGAAACCTGACCTGTTATTATATGGAAATTGGCTTCTAATCTGATTCCTGACATTCCTATAGGATCACTTATATTATGTTCGTTATCAACAGTAAATTCCTGAGGTATCACATGAAGAATTTTATCTCCGGGAGGTAGTACCAGCTTGTGCATATCATTTATTAATCTATTGATATCATTTTCGTCTATTTCTGAGTTGCTGTCTTTTCTGACGACCAAACCATGATGTTGCAGACTTTTTATATGCTGACCTGCTATTCCAACATTTACTTTTTTGAATTTTTTGCCTGCATTAACTTCCGCTATACTAACGGCTTCTTTAATAGATTTAACCGTTTTATCTATATTGGAAACAACACCACGGGAAACACCTTCGGATTTGACCTTGCCTAATCCGGTGATCTCTATTTGTCCATATTCGTTTTTGAAACCGGCTATTGCACAGACTTTTGTCGTTCCAATGTCAAGTGCAATTATCATAGGTGATCTTTTATTGTTAATGTCCATCATAATTATAATATTAATAATTTTAAAAACTTCCAACTATTTGTCCGTCCCATTTGACAGATAATTTTTTAAATTTATTCCAACCAGACTGTTTCATTTCATTTTTATAAAATGCTTTAATCTTGGTAAGTTTATTGTCAATATTTGTCAGATCTCCAAATTCTATTTGCTGCTTTCCAAGTTTCGGGATTAAAGTTAATGAATTGTCTTCATCAATATCAATCTGTTCGATAAGCGCATTTAAAAATGGGTCTTCATGTATTTTTTTTGATAATTTCAATATTTTCCTGTATTCAGAGTTCTTTTTACTTTTGTTTTTCAAATTTATCCTGTTAGTTGCTCCTGTTATAAGCGGAACTCTTATTGTAGCTCTCTGTGATACTGGTATAGGATTTCCTTCGATATCCAAATAATAATCTTTTTTATTTGTTCTGTTGATCCTTACTATTGGATCTCTTAATTCACAGTGAATATGCAGTTGATTTTTTGAGTCAAGATATACATCTGCATTTTTTATATAATTGCTGTTATCCAATAATTTTTCAATTTTGGAAATATCAACTTTTTCTATTTTTGCTATTTCCAGATCTTTATTTAATGATTTGTTCAAAAACCTTAATACATCACTTTTGTCAATCAGTTTTTCTTTGTATTGTGTTTCTATTGTAATCGATATTTTCTTTAGATTTGAATTTGCTTTAAATTGAATAGAGAAATATAATACAACGATTAGTCCTGCTGCTCCCAGTACTCTTATAATTCGCAATAGATCATATTTTTCTAAAAAATTCTTCATTTTTTTACGGATTTTAATACCACTTTTGCTATTTCATTAGCAGAATTGGGTTTTGATAGTTTTTTTATATTCTTTTCTAGTTCTTCGATTTTTTTATTGTTATTAAATAATTTCAATATCTCATTACCTAATATTTCATCAATCTCGTCGTCTTTAATTGTCATTGCTGCTTTTTCTTTTACCAAACTCATAGCATTTTTAGTTTGGTGGTCTTCTGCAACGTTTGGAGATGGTACCAGAATCGCCGCTTTACCGGCCAAACTTAATTCTGAAATTGTCAATGCTCCTGCTCTGCATACTACGATATCCGCAGCATTGTAAGCAAGATCCATTTTGTCGATAAATGGTAAAATTTTCAATTTCGAAATATATTCTTTTTCCAAAGAAATATATCTGTCAATATAAAGTTTTCCCACTTGCCATATCAATTGGATACTATCATTATCCAAGAGCTTTTTCAAATTAAGTTTAACCGCTTCATTAAGCGATCCGGCACCAAGACTTCCTCCAAAGACTAAAACAGTTTTCTTATTTTGAACCAAATCAAAATGCCTAAGCGATGAATTGATGTCTTTATCATTTTTGGACTTTTCCAAATCTGATATTATTTTTCTCACGGGATTTCCTGTGAAGATTATTTTTTCTTTTGGGAAGAACTTTTCCATTCCCTTGTATGCAACACATATCTTTTTTGCTTTTTTTGCCAATAGTTTATTGGTGATTCCTGGAAATGAATTTTGTTCCTGTAATATCACCGGAATATTTTTCCAAATAGCTGCTTGTGCTATTGGTCCGCTTGCATAACCACCGAATGCAACAACCACATCAGGTCTGAATTTTCTGATTATATCTTTTGCTTTCCACAGACTGCTTATCAATTTGAAAGGAAATGATAAGTTTTTCATTGTCAATTTTCTCTGCAAACCTGCTATTGGCAATCCTATTATTTCAAATCCCGCTTTCGGGACTTTCTCCATCTCCATTTTTCCTTTTGCTCCGACAAATAGTATTTCAATGTTATTATTTATTGATTTCAATTCCTGCGCAACTGCTATTGCAGGAAAAATATGTCCTCCGGTTCCACCCCCGCTAATTATTATCTTCATTTAACTCTTCAATTTCTTGTAAAGCAATTTTTTCTTTCTGCGCCTGCTCTGCATAACGGCTTACACTCAATATTATTCCCAATGATATAGTTGTTATTACTATAGAAGATCCTCCCGCACTTATCAATGGTAATGTTAATCCGGTTACCGGAAGTAAATGAACGGAAACCGCTATATTTGCAAATGCCTGGACTACAATATTCAATGTCAAACCCATAGCAAGCATTGCACCGAAAGTTTTCGGGCTTTTTGTTACGATTGAAATACTTCTTATCAATAATGAAAGGTATAAGCCTATTATAATTATTCCTCCAACCAGACCATATTCCTCTACAATTATTGCGTATATGAAGTCGGTATAAGGAGCAAAAAGATAATTTCGTTGTAAGCTATTGCCTGGACCTACTCCAAATATTCGTCCATGGGCTATTGCTATTTTTGATTGCTGTATTTGGTTCCCTCCGTCGGTATTATAGAAGAATTCATTAATTCTGCTTGTCCATGTTCCAAGTCTTACCGCCTCAGGAAATATTTTACCTATAAATATTAATAGCATTAACACTGCAATACCGAGTCCTATTAGCAAAAATATATATTTCATTTTAACCCTGCCTATAAACATAAGAAGCAAGCTGGTTACAAATAATAGTGCTGCTGTCGATAAATCAGAAGGTGCTATTAAACCGACCACGATTATAACCGGTAAAAATAATGGGATAAAAGCGGATTTAAAACCTTTAATAACATCTTGTTTTTTAGAAATAGATCTTGCGAGATAAAGTATAAGTGCCAATCTGGCAAAATCTGAAGTTTGGAACGTTTGTCCAATCCAGGGTATCGTTATCCATCGTCTCGCTTCATTATATTGCGTTCCGAAAAGTAAAGTATATATCAATAAAGGTATAGTTATGGATAATAGTATCGGCGCAATTTTTGCATATTGTACGTAATCAAATTTATATGTAACATACATTAAAACAAAACCAATTGTCATAAAAAGCATTTGCTTTATCAAGTATTCTTCTGCTTGTTTGCCATGAGAAAAATATGCCATACTTCCAGTAGCGCTATATACTGCAAGAACTGAAAACAGCCCCAACAATAGCACTATCAACCATATAGTATGGTCTCCTCTGATATTTCTTATGGTTCTTTCTATTGACATTTCGGTTATTTAATTAATTATTTCTTTTATCTTATTTTTAAAGTTATTATTGTTAAAACGGCCAACATGATTCCTACTATCCAAAACCTTACTACTATCTTTGCTTCATGTATGCCTTTCTTTTGATAATGATGATGCAATGGTGACATTAAAAATATTCTCTTTCCCTCTCCTGTACGGGCTTTGGTATATTTAAAATAAAGAACTTGTATTATTACGGAAAGACTTTCCGCTAAAAATATTCCGCACAGTACAGGTATCAATAATTCTTTGCGAAGCATTATTGCCATAGCTGCTATTACTCCTCCGATCGCCAAACTTCCGGTATCTCCCATGAAAACTTTTGCCGGAAACGAATTGTACCATAGAAATCCAATTGTAGCACCTAAAAATATTGCTGAAAATACTACCATTTCTTCCGAATATGGAATGTATAAAATATTGAGGTAGTCAGCTATGATTGTATTACTGGAAACATATGCCAATATTCCCAAAGTTGCTCCGATTATAGCGGCTGTTCCCGATGTTAACCCATCCAGTCCGTCGGTGAGATTGGCTGCATTACTTACTGCTGTTACTATTATTATCATTATCGGAATAAATAATAAAAACAACCATTTTTTATTCAATCCTATACTCTCTATTATGAATTTATAATCCAACTGATTATGACTGATAAAAGGAAGATTTGTCAAAGTGGTCTTAACATAGGCCATCTCTTTTTCCTCCTGTGGTTTGTTTATCGATGATATTTTTGTCTTAAATGTTTTTACAATTGTATAATTATTCTCAATTGCTACACTTTTAGGTACTCTTACCAATATGTCATTATTGTAAAGCATGACCAACCCGATAAATAAACCTAAACCAACCTGACCGATTATCTTGAACTTTGCCTTCAACCCGTCTTTATTTTTTTTGAAAACCTTAATATAATCGTCTATAAATCCTATCGTTGCCATCCACAATGTGGATATCATTAATACAATTATATATATATTGTCAATCTTCGCAAATAATAAAGTCGGTACAATGATAGCGATAACAATTATTATCCCTCCCATTGTAGGCGTTCCTTCCTTCACTTTTTGTCCTTCCAATCCCAAATCCCTTACGGTTTCACCTATTTGCATCCTTTTCAAAGATCTTATTATTTTGTTTCCGAACAGTATCGCAATGACCAATGCCAATATGATCCCCGCACCTGCTCTGAAAGATATATATTGAAACAATCCTGCTCCAGGCAGATTGTAATTTTTATCTAAATATTCAAATAAATAATAAAGCATATCAATTATTCCAAATCACTAAATACCAATATTTTAATTTTCTGACTAATGATTTTAATAGTCAGGTATTGATTAATTATTTTTAAAATAACAGATTGCAGCAGGTTTTTGAAACTTTTTCCAAAATTGCTCCCGCTGCAACTGTTAAAACCAACCTGAGAATGATAATAGAACCTTATCTCTTTTTCCGATATCTTTTATATCAGTTTATATCTTTATACCAAATGGTTTTTACTATTTCTTTATCACTGAATGGAAACTTCTTCCCATTTATTTCTTGATAATCTTCATGTCCTTTGCCAGCGATAACGACTAAGTCATTTTTACCGGCTAATTTCAATGCTGTTTTGATCGCTTGTCTTCTATCTTCTACTTCCAAAACCTTTTCTTTTGCTTCAGGATTTATTCCTGCCAGAATATCACGTATAATTTCCTTCGGATCTTCCGTTCTGGGATTATCGGAAGTTACTATTACCAAATCTGATAATTTCGCTGCGATTTTACCCATTTCCGGTCTTTTTGTCTTATCTCTGTCTCCTCCTGCACCGAAAACCGTAATAATCTTTGCAGGTTTTTGTCTGATATTTCCAAGTGTGCTCAAAATGTTTTTCAATGCATCCGGTGTATGAGCATAATCTATAATGGTAAATATAGTATTGTCACTGTTAGGTATTATCTCAAATCTTCCGGTTACCGGATCCAGTTCTGACATTTGTACCAAAATCTCTAAATTTTCAAAATTCAAAATATCCATTGTTCCGAAAACAGCCAGAATATTATATGCATTGAACTCACCCCTTAACTTTAAATATGCTTCATAATCATTGATTTTCATGTGCAATCCCAAAATACTATTCTGCAATATCTTCGCTTTGTAATCAGCCATTTTTTTAAGGCTGTAAGTCTTGATATTTGCTTTACTGTTTTGTGTCATCACCATTCCGTTGGGATCGTCAATATTCGTTAAAGCAAAAGCTTCAGGTTTCAGATTGTCAAAGAACTTCTTTTTTGTATCAATATAATTTCTAAAATTGCCGTGATAATCAAGATGTTCATGAGTGATATTGGTAAATATTGCAATATCAAAATCCATATTCTCAATTCTTCCTTGATCAATAGCATGTGAACTTACTTCCATAAAAGCGTATTCACATCCGGCATCTCTCATTTTTTTCAATAGCTCATTCAATTTTATTACATCCGGTGTAGTATGTGTTGACGTCAGCGTTTCTTCTCCAATCCTGTTTTCAACAGTTGATAACAATCCTGATTTTTTATTCATTTTCATCATCAATTGGTAAAGTAAAGTCGCAATAGTAGTTTTACCGTTTGTACCTGTGACTCCTATCAATTTCAACTCTCTTGATGGATTATCAAAGAAATTTGAAACTGCAATTGCCATATTTTTTTTCATATTTTCAACCTGAATATAAGTGATACTTTTATCTATATTTTCAGGAATTTCTTCGCAAAATATAACGGTTGCTCCCTTTTCAATCGCTTTTTCTATAAATAAGTGTCCATCGGTTAAAGTACCTGTTACTGCAAAGAAAATACTATTGTCAGTTACTTCCCTTGAGTCTAGATAAACGTCTTCGATTAATTTGTCCGATACACCTATTATCTTTTTTGTATCTACATCTTGTAATATTTCTTTTAAGCTTTTCAATTTTTATGTTTTACCTCTTTTGATAAATCCATTTATTTCATATATAATGTAATTGTTTGTCCTTTTATCTTAATTCCCGGAGGCAAAGATTGAGTTGCGACTTTTCCTACACCGTTCAATTTCACTTTCAATCCGAGATTCTCCAGAATAAATACGGCATCTCTTGCTCCCATTCCCCTGACATCCGGTATGGTTTTTCTTTTTAACTGAAATTCATTCATCTCCATTTGATTGAATTTCTTATCTACTTTTGTCCATTTTTTGCTTTTAGTCTTTTTGTAAGGAATGTTCAAATAATTCATCAATTCTTCAAAATCATTTGAGAAACCCTTTGCTTTTCCCGGTAAAGTAGCATTGATAAATTCTTTGTTGTCTGCTTTACTGTCTTCAAAATCAAACACTTGTATGGCTCTCATTTTGTCTACTATCTTGCCGAAAACCGGTACTGCGACCTGACTAGCGTAGTAAAGAGGCTTTTTATTTCCGTACATTACTATTATCATTGAGTACTTCGGATTATCTGCTGGGAAAAATCCTGCAAATGTAGAATTATATATTTGTTCTTCATTATCTGCCTTGATATTTGCCTGTGCAGTTCCTGTTTTACCCGCTATACTGATACTGTTGTTTCTTAAGCTTCTAGCAGTTCCTTCATTAACTACTCCTTTGAGTAATTTTTGTATTTTTTTTATCGTCATGTCATCAGCAACCCTGTTTGCCAATACTTTTGGCTCTATATTGATAACTTCATCTTCTTTAACTATCTTATAGACCAGATAAGGTCTCATTACTTTACCATTATTAGCAACGGCATTGTAAAAAGTCAATAATTGAATCGGAGTTATTTCAATCTCATATCCATGTGCCATCCATGGTATTGTATTAAGATTAAAATTGCCTTTGTCCAAATCAGGATCTTTTACAACCGGTTTTGTTTCTCCTAATAGATCGATTTCTGATGTTTGTGACAAACCGAAAGACTTTAGTTTTAATATAAAATTCTTTCTTTCTTTCTTATTGCCATTATAATAGATATCAGCCCACTTGGACATCGCTACATTAGACGAATGAACAAAAGCATCCCAAAGTGTTACCGGTTTCCCATGTCCTATATCTTCATCATCTTTTATTATCTTCCCTCTGAAATTCATTCTTCCTCCATTAAGATTGATAGTAGAATTCAAATCGATGAATTTATCGTCCAAAAGGGCCATTGTTGTAGCGGTTTTCAATACTGATCCCGGTGCATATTTTCTTTTGACTGCGTAATTCATTCTCTCTTTATATACTCCTCCATGATCTTTTGACAAGTTTGTCATCGCTACAATCTTACCTGTTTTGACTTCCATAACAATCCCGACCCCTGCTTCTGATTTTGTTTGCATCAATTTATTTAATATTTCATGATGAACAATGTCCTGTATCCGGATATTGATATTTGTTATCAGATCAGCACCTTTTGATAATGGATTGTTGTCATTTTCTTCCAGTGGTATCCAGGTACCTCCAAGCAACTTTTTGTACAACCTTTTAGCTGTTTCTCCTTTCAAATATTTATCATAGGCTGCTTCCAGACCTACGTTTTCTGCATTTTTTCTATTTATTCCTATTGTTCTTCCCGCTAGATCCTTAAAAGGTTTCTCCCTTACGGTCGAGCGGTTAATTATCAATCCTCCTTTAATCTTTCCTTTATTGAAAAGAGGAAATTTCTTAACCCTTGTTATCTCTTCATAATTCAGGTTTCTTTGAAGTAGAAAATATCTCATTCCCCTTCTTTTTTTACTTTTACCGTCCCTTCTTCCTTGCATCAATGTCCTTTTCCACTCGGTTTTATTTTTTTTCGGATTCAGATATTTAGCTATATAATAACTCAATGAGTCGATATTATTTATAAAATTCGAATCCGATGGTGCTAGCAAATCCATTCTTACTTCAAATCTTGGAGTGGAATTCGCCAGAATGCTTTCATCCGCCGAATAAATAATTCCCCTGTCACCTTGAATATCAAACCATTTTACATTTCGTGATATCTTATCTCTCCACTTATCACCTTCCACTACATTTATATATGTTATCTTTCCCACTATCCATATAGTAAGGAAAATGAAAAACATCATTACGATATATACCCTTGCTAACAATTCGTTTCTTCTATCCATAATCACGAATTTTGTTAACTTTTATTGAGTTTTATCACTTTAGGTGCTTTGGTTGATTGCTTCAAACCTTTTTCATTGACCTTTTTCTCTATTACTGACGGTGCACTTGTATAAAGTATTTTTTGCTTAACACTCATGTACTTATATTTGACAGTATTAACTTCCTTCTTCAATTTTTCAATTCTGAGCATTTTTCTTTCGGCTACATGCACATTTGCAATGTATAAAAGACCTAAAAATGTTATAAACACTATTAGAGATATATTTTTAAGCACTATATTTAACCAATATTTATTCATTTACCGGTTTAGATTATTTATGATTTTTCTGCAATTCTTAATTTCGCACTTCTAGCTCTTACATTTGATTCAATCTCGTCTTCCGAAGGACTTATTATTCCTTTTACCACTTCTTTAAATGGCTTTTGAATATTTCCGAAATCATCTTTTACCACTTTTCCTTCAGGATTACCTTTTTTTATCATATTTTTCACCAAACGATCTTCCAATGAATGAAAACTTATTATCGATAATCGCCCTCCTTTTTTCAAAACTTTTCCGGAAGCTCTCAACATTTCCGCTAAAGCATTCATCTCGTCATTGACCTCTATTCTTATTGCCTGGAATAATTGAGATAAATATTGAAATTTGTTTCCCCGCATTATTTCTTCAATACACCTTATCAGATCGTCACTGTATTCTATAGCAAACCTTTGTCTGCACTGTACTATTTTATTTGCCAATTGCTTTGAATTCCTGATTTCGCCATATTTCGAAAAAATATTTACTAGATCTTTTTCCGAATATTCATTTACCACTTCAATCGCACTAAAACTTTGATTTCTGTTCATCCTCATATCTAATTTCTCATTTGTCTTGTATGAGAAACCTCTGCTTCCTTCATCAAACTGAAAGGAAGATACTCCCAAATCAGCCAGTATGCCATCGACTTCATATATTTCAAACAACCTTATGAATTTATCAAAATACCTAAAATTGGTCTCTATTAAAGTTAATCTTTCGTCTTCTATCTTGTTTCCAAAGGCATCGATGTCCTGATCAAAAGCAAATAGTTTACTGTTTTTACTCATTTTTTCAAGGATATACCCTGAATGACCACCGCCACCAAAAGTCAAATCAACAAAAATCTGTTTTTTATCACCATCAATTGCCAATCCTTCAACCGACTCTTTAAGCAATACAGATCTATGATATTCATTCATTGACTTCATTATTTTCTTCTCCGAAAATTTCGTTTTCCATAAATTCACCATAATCTCCCGGCTCTTCTTCCAGGAATTTCTGATATTTGACAGAATCCCAGATTTCGATATCGTTTTCGTAGGCAAGAATCACTACATCTTTTTTTAATTCAGCATATTCTATAAGCTGCTTCGGAATCAGTATTCTTTCAACATTATCTAACTCTACTGTATTTACACCACGATAAAAATATCTTTTTGCCAGTCTGTGCTTCCTTTTATTAGAACTCAATTTTCGGATTTCTTTCGTCTTTTCATCCCAAACATCTTTGGGGTTTAATGTGAGATGCTTATCATATCCTCTGTTTATTAGCAGCGGAAATGAGTTTTCATGATTTAGCTGATGCAGAAGGTTTTTTGGGATTTTTATCCTGCCTTTAGCGTCCATCTTCACTCTATATTCTCCTGTAAAATTATACATTTTTACATCTCACGATTGATTTATAATGCAAATTTAACACAAATTCCCACAAAGCCACACAAATTCCCACAAAAATTTAAAAAAATATTAAAAAAAAGTATAATTCGTTAATTAGTGTAAGCAAATTGTTTAAATATAGTAATAAATTTGCTTATATAAAGTGGTTTTTGGTATATCTGTAGTAATATCTTTATGTATTTCTAAATGCAAATATATAATAATAAAATATTATAATAATATTATATGTGTAAAAAATTAATAATAAATCTATAAAATATTAAAAAATATTTCTTGATATTATTTTTAATTCCGTTTATTGTTTGAATGTATTTGACTGTAAGGCGTTTAGATAGATTTGTTGTTAATTAAGTAAATTGAGCTTATTTTTGATAATTGATAATGATGTATATATATATTGTGTAAAGTATTATTCTAATGAAATCGGAAATTCCTGGCTTTAAATATTTAAAGGTTGTATTGTATGATGTATTTTGTTATAATTTAGAATAAACTGTAAAAATAGTAACATTGTGATTTGACTTTATAATTTTTATTTTATCTTTGTGTTTCATTTAATTTGCCGCAGTGGTGGAATTGGTAGACACGCACGTTTCAGGGGCGTGTGGTAGTGATACCGTGCGGGTTCGAGTCCCGCCTGCGGCACAAATACTCAATTTATGGAAAATAAGTTTGATATTATTGTTATCGGGTCTGGTCCCGGAGGTTATGTTACTGCAATAAGGGCGGCACAACTGGGATTAAAAGTTGCTGTTGTAGAAAGGGAATCACTTGGCGGTATTTGTCTTAATTGGGGGTGTATTCCCACCAAAGCATTACTTAAAAGTGCGCAGGTGTATAATAATATGAAGCATGCTGCTGATTATGGACTTAAGGCCGGTAATTTCGGTTTTGATTTTGATGCAATAATAAAAAGGAGTAGGGAAGTTGCAGATAAAATGAGTAAAGGAATAGGTTTTTTATTTAGAAAAAATAAAATTGCTGTTCTTGAGGGAACCGGATATATTTCAACAAGCAAGAAGGTTTTTGTTGTTAATGATAAAAATGAGGAAACTGAATATGAAGCTGATCATATAATAATAGCTACAGGTGCCAGAGCGAAGCAATTACCGAATCTAGAGATTGACGGTAAATATATAATCGGTTATAGAAAAGCATTAACATTGGATAAATTGCCTAGGAAAATGCTTATTGTAGGAGGCGGTGCAATCGGTGTTGAATTTGCATATTTTTACAATTCCCTTGGTGTTGATGTTACAATAGTGGAATTTCTCAAACAAGGATTGTTGCCAAGGGAAGATAAAGAAGTATCCAGGGTTTTGTCGAGAGCCTTCAAAAAGCGGGGAATAAAAGTAATGGCATCTACATCGGTTGAGAAAGTCGATATTGTCGATGGTAAATGCAAGGTTACTGTAAAAAATCAAAAAAATGATAAAACGGAAGAGATAGATGTTGATATAGTTTTATCTGCAGTCGGAGTTACTCCCAATACGGAGAATTTGGGGCTTGAAGAATTGGGAATCAATACTGACAGAGGATTTGTTTTAGTTGATGATTATTACAGGACGAATATTGAAGGTGTATATGCTATCGGGGATATAATACCAACTCAAGCTCTTGCTCATGTTGCCAGTGCAGAAGGAATCACTTGTGTGGAAAAAATTGCAGGGCTGAATCCTGCAACAATTAATTACAACAATATTCCATCCAATACCTATTGCAGTCCGGAAGTTGCTTCCGTTGGATATACGGAAGAACAAGCTAAGGAAAAATACGGGGAGATAAAAGTTGGGAAGTTTCCTTTTACCGCTTCCGGTAAAGCTAGTGCTGCCGGTGAAAATGATGGTTTTGCTAAATTGATTTTTGAAGCTGAATATGGTGAATTGGTTGGAGCACATCTTATAGGTTATAATGTAACTGAAATGATAGCTGAACTAGTTATAGCCAGAAATCTTGAGATTACAGGTCATGAATTGATAAAGTCAATACATCCGCATCCGACTATAAGCGAAGGAATAATGGAAGCTGCAGCTGCTGCTTATGATGAAGTAATACATTTGTAAGGTAGCCAGCTTTTTTCAGCGCTTTTTATTCAATAACTAATTTCTTTACTATCGTCTTATTATAATTGTTGATTTTAATAATTATAGAATACCATCCTTTTGGAAGCTTGGAAATATCAATTATATTGGCTTTTGATCTTTTTTGTAAATCACCTTTTAAATTATATATTTCCACTATTGATAAATCTTCTTCTTGTATTTGAATTGTTCTGGTTGTAGGATTAGGATAGATGACAATATCTTTATTTTCAGTTTCTCCTGATTTAGAAACAAATCCGGTATTAAGTTTATAAAGAGCTGAAAAACCTGATTTACCTTGTTCTGCTGTTATAAAATATTGATTTTTGCTTATATATGCTATGCTTTCTATTTGGTATGAATAATCCTTTGGAGTGGTAATCTCATAACGATTAATAGATCCTTTTGAAAATCTATTGCCTGGAAAATCATTTATCTCAATGATAATTGCCGAACCTACTGTATAGCCGGTCAATAAAATGGAATTTGTCGAATTGATATAGGTAGCTCCTGTAATAAGCCCCTGTGAATTTATACTATTTATTTTTTTAGTCAGATAAGTCCCGGGCGATTTTGGTATAGAATAAACATTGGTTTGAAAATCACCCCAATTTTTTGTAAAAATATATAAACTATCTTTATATGAAATTAAAGCTTCCGCATCAAAATTTGTCGAATATGTAGATGGGGTAAAATTAAATTGGTCTTTATAACTAAAATTTATAGTATCGGCAATTACTGTATCATTAACTGTGTTGAAATAATCATATATTGAAAGTTTGTAAATTCTCAGGTCCTTTCTGGAGCCATTGTTATTTCCAAAATCAGCTATGTAAATATATTTATCGTCATTGCAAATATCTTCCCAATCAATATTTGTTGCATTACCTATAATTACTTTACGAATCACTATACCGGAAATAGAATCAAGTTCATAAAGTGCAGGTTCACCTCCCGAATCATTGTGTGTGATCAATTTATTGTCAATGTAGATTAAGCCCGAACTTTCATTTATGGATTCATCAAGAGTAGTTAGAAAACTGATTTGTTGACTAAAAATTGTGATTGTGGAAATGAATATTATTATTGGTATTTGAATTAATCTCATGGAAACTTGTTTTTATATTCTATAAGTTTAACATAGTGGTAGCTTAAAAGTTCCTGTTTTGAAGTTTATAAAATATCTCTTATTTGCTTATTTAAGGTAAAATAAAATCGGTTATCAAAGTTTTAAAATATTTTTTGTACCTTTGGAAGTAAGAAAATATGGATATGATTCATCAGGTAAAAATAACTCATCCTGAAAAGATATTATTGCTTAATAGTGGTATTACAAAGCAGGTTATTGCTGATTATTACAAAGCAATTTCAAGACCGTTGTTGAATTATTCGACCGGTAGACCATTATCTTATAAAAGATACATACATGGATTTCCCGGGCAAAGTTTTTTTCAGCGCAATAAACCCAAATATGCTCCTGAATGGATAATAAGTGAATCGCTTGGGATAAATAAAAAAGCTGAATATATAATTCCGGACAATATTGAAACATTTCTTTGGCTTGTTAACCAGGAGTCGCTGGAATTTCATACTGCACAAACAAAGCGCCCTGACTTTATGCAACCTGATATGCTTGTTTTTGACCTTGATCCTCCGTATAAAAATGGTGATTCATTGAATAAGTACTTTAAAATGATCAGGGATCTCGCCATAAAAATAAAACCGCTGATAGAGAGCTTCGGTTATAATGCTTTTCCTAAAACTTCGGGTAAAAAAGGAGTCCATATATTTTGTCCTGTTGTTCCTGAGAATTCTTTTGATGAAGTATTTGAAGCTGCAAAAGAAATCGGGGAAGAAATAGTAAATAGGCTTGGAAATGTTACATTAAGAATATCAAGGGAAAAGAGAACCGATAAAACATTGATAGATATATACCGCAATCATACCCTGCAGTCCATGTCCTTGCCTTATGGTATGAGAGCTACCGATAAAGCCAATGTTTCTATGCCTTTGACTTGGGAAATGCTTGAAAAAACAGAGTCACCTGAAGAATACAATATAAATACAGTACCCCGGATTATTAAGAATATTGGTGATGCTTGGAAAGATATATCAGAATACAAAGTACAACTTCATACAAAAAAATAAGCCCGGATCACCGGGCTTATTTTTTTGTAACACTATTTTGCTAATAGCAGTTTTTTATAAAATCTGCGATTATTATTATCATCTTTGATGATTATATTATAAATACCGCTTTTCAATCCCGTTATGGTATTATCCATCAACAGAGTGGTTTTGTTTTTATATTCCATATTTTTATTAAATACCAATTTTCCTGAAGTATCAAAAATAGTGATATTGAAATATTGCTTTTGTGTAATACCGTTAAGTGAAAAATAAACTTTTTCGGATGACGGATTGGGAAATAACGTCAATTCTATATTTTTACTGTTAAATATTACAGATCTGATCTCGGAATAGGCAAACATACCATTGATATCAATTGTTTTAAGTCTATAATAAAAAGTTTTTTCACCATCTCCGTTATAAACATTTTTATCTACATAAGAATAATCATTACTTCTTTGAAAAGCAAAAGGATTAACTTTACCTATACATTTCCAAGTTCTGCTGTCAGGGCTTCTTTCGATCTCAAATCTGTTAATATCTATATCACTGGTAAATGTCCAATTAAGTAGAGATGAAATTGAATTTTCTTTTTCTACTTTGAAATTTAATAAAGTTATTAAAAGAGGAATACCATTTGCGGATCCATTAATTGTAGGGGTATAGTCAACTCCATCAATATTAATATTCAAATCGGTAGTTTCATCAAAGCCAACTTCAGTAATTTCAAATGTACCTGACCCACTACCATTATTAACTGGTATTGTTGCAATAGTACGCCATACATTTAAAGTCCAATCTTCAGGAAAATTGTATGGACAATTATTTGCATAAAAAGCTTGGAATTCATATTCGTTTTTTACTTTTTCAACATCGGATTTTGATATATTATAATTTCCTGATACATTACCTAAATCAGTATTATAACTATTTAACCATTTAATACCAAAAACGATATCTAATATATAATTATTGGTAGTTGGATGAGGATCAGAAGTACATCTCATGTCAACTGTAAAGGATGAGCCTGATGAGTAATGTGTTCTAATCTCAAATGTTTGAGCATTTAAACTAATAAAAGTGAAAAACATAATAAATAATAAATAATATTTCATGATTATAATTTTATAGCTGTTCATAAATAATATTATTAGGAGTCGAAAATCCAACGTTGATTAGAACCTTAACTCTATCATTTGAAGCACCATTATATTTAACATTACCATCCATATTTATATCTTCGTTAAAATATCCTGAAACAACATTGTTTGGAGTTGAAAACCCAACTTTTATTAATATTTTAACTCTATCGTTTGATCCTCCATTATATTTTACTTGATCATCCCCACTAGCATTACCACTCCACATTGCCCAAACACCACTAGCCACTTCTTTCATTGGGTCGGTTCCATATGCTTGTGATGAAGCTGTAGTAAAATCATGAGATGGGTT
>Ga0256913_10000607_pt1 | contig 18652 bp, 13 predicted proteins | sample Axial_MatmetaG_FD_185970 | JGI IMG/M metagenome (GOLD analysis project Ga0256913, IMG submission 185970) | Deep-sea worm associated microbial mat communities from Axial Seamount, Juan de Fuca Ridge, Pacific Ocean - Axial_Mat | ecosystem: Environmental > Aquatic > Marine > Oceanic > Microbial... | reverse complement strand
TGTCAGATGGAAGTATATTGATACTTTATATAATGACGACGGTTCTGTTAAAACAAAGAATGGTATAGAAATTTATTACATTACAAAATTCTCTTTCCAGGATGGCGATCCAAATCTGAGTTCGCCGGTAATGTTCCGTCTCGCTGAAATGTATCTGAACAGAGCTGAAGCTTATGCCAAACTGGGTAACGAAACCAATGCCCTTGCTGATGTGAATGAAATCAGAAAACACAGAGGACTTGAAGGAGCACAATATAACAGCGTTCCCGAAGGTAAAACACTTCTGGATGTAGTACTGGAAGAAAGACGGATTGAACTTGCTTTTGAAGGCCACCGTTCTATGGATGTGTACAGGAATAAAAGAAAAATGTACCGGGAATACTGGGGATATCATATTATTAATCTTAACCCGACGGATATTGATCTTTCAGTTCCACCTACAGGTTATGATAATCTGGTTATTGACTGGACAAACCCGCGTATAATCTATTATATTCCGGTTGACGAAATTTTGGCAAACGCTTTGTGTGTTCAAAACGAATAAATAATCAAATAATTAAACTTAATTAATCATTAAAATTGTTGTTATGAAAAATGTGAATTTTTATTTAGTTGCATTACTGACATTAGTAATTGCTTTGGCGTCATCTTGTAAAAATGATGATGACACACCAACTCCTATTACCGGAGAAGCCTTATTTTCTTATGTTGCCGATGGTTATACGGTGACTTTCACAAACGAATCAACGGTTTCCGGTACAGTAACTTATTTATGGGATTTTGGTGATGGCGAAACATCAACCGAAAAAGACCCGGTACATACGTATGCACAAAAAGGTGAATATTCGGTTAAGCTCACAGTTACGGATGAGCAAGGTGGTAAACACGATGTTACAACCAAAATTATGGTGAATAAAGCCACCCGTATTGATCTGACTGATGATTCGTTTGACGATTGGAATGCCGTAACGGAAGAACAGTTTGTTGTGCCGCTTGGTGATAATTCAGGTGTTGTGACTGTTGCCAAATATGATTATGATGCACAGTTTGTTTATGCCTATATTGAATTTGAAGGAGATATCACAAATGAGTATCAATATGATATGTTCTTTGATTTTGATAATGACAGCACAACAGGATTTACTTCATACCTGTGGCCTGCTTCCGGTGCAGAATTCCTCCCTGAAGTATGGGCATTCACTACAGCCCCTGAAATTCATTTTTATGATTATATCGGAGCAGATGGCGAAGAAGACTGGAACTGGGAAGAAAAACAACTGGCAGCCAATGCTATGATAATCGGAACTTTGAAGCAGGATGGCGACTTCGTCAAGGTAGAGCTTGGTTTTGATCGTACTAAAATTACAGGTCTTGAACAAGACATGGTATCGCTGGGATGTTTCATCAGTGATGTTGACTGGCTTGAAATCGGGTTTATTCCTGATGCTACTCAAGAAGGAGGCGAACACAAAGGGTTCTTCTTGCTGGATATGAGATAGAAATAATAAGCAGCTTGCTTTTAGTAAGAAAAAAAGCGGGTAAATTTTCTCATACATGATGTATTAGTAATTGTCGTTTGGGCAGGCCGGAATGATTTATTCCGGTCTGCTCAGAAGACAAAAAAGCAGGCGCACAAGATAGGATAGATGTTTACCTGTGTTCCTGCTTTTTTAATGTTTTATTGCAGGGAATAATGAATATAAAGCTACAAAGGTTTTCCTTGTGAGTTGATAAATAATAAACGAATGAAGTCAATTCTCATTACTTTTTGTTTGATTATACTGACTGCCATAGCTGCTCAGGCACAGACATATTCTCATGTTCAATACCAGGAAAGTGATGAGAATTTTCCAAATCCGGAACGGGGCTTTTATCACGCTATGAGTAATCTGGATTATAATACATTGCGCAGTTTCAGAGAAGAAGGTATTACGTTGATATATTGGGACTTTAAACTGGACGACTTTAAGGATAAGGAAATAGCACCCTGGTATTTGCGTAAAATGGAAGCCGATTTTGCCACTATGAGGAGAGCAGGAGTAAAAGCTGTAATCAGGTTCAGTTACACTGAAAAAAGTACTCCGCCATATGGTGATGCGCCTATCAACATAGTCCTGATGCATATTCGCCAGGTGAAACCTGTGTTAATGGCTAACTCGGATGTCATTCTTGTGGTCCAGGCTGGTTTTATAGGTGCCTGGGGTGAGTGGTATTATACAGACTATTATGCAACTTCTCCGGGACATATCAACGAAGAACAATGGGGCTGGCGAAGAGCTATTGTCGATTCATTGCTGGGGGCTGTTTCCGAAAACAGGATGGTTCAGCTCCGCACACCGAATTATAAAAAACATGTCCTTCAAATGGATGAATATATCCCTGTAAATGAAGAAGTAGCTTTTAACGGCTCAGCCATCTCAAGAATAGGTCATCATAATGATTGCTTCGTTGCCAGTAACAGCGATTACGGAACTTATCAGGATACGACTGTAGAAAAGCCCTATCTGGCAGAAGACACAAAATTCACTATGATCGGCGGTGAAACATGCAACGTTTGTTCTTATTCCCATTGTGAAAATACCTTGAAAGAGTTAAAGCGATTTCACTGGACATTTTTAAACATTGATTATCATACCGGTGTAATCGGCGACTGGATTGAGGAAGGATGTTTCCCGGTTATCCAGACAAAGCTGGGATATCGTTATCGTCTTATATCGGCCGATATGCAGGATGCAACAAAACCACTGGGAGGTTTTAACTTTTCACTGAAAATAATTAACGACGGATGGTCAAATCCGTTAAACCCAAGAAACATTGAAGTCGTTTTGAGGAATGTTGAAACGCAAGAAGAATATTATTTGCCCCTGGATAGCGACCCTCGTTTGTGGCCTTTGAACGACACCATTAATTTGACAGTCAACAGCGGTATTCCGGATTTGATGGAAGAGGGAAATTATGAAGTTTTTCTGTTTATGCCCGATCCGGAGGGCAACCTGACACTCAGGACAGATTATACTCTTCAGATGGCCAATACCGGAACATGGGATTCCGTATCAGGCTATAATAGCCTGTTACATGCAGTAAATATTAATGAGGATAATGTAGGGGAAGCATATGCCGGGCGGGATTTCTTCCGAAAAAAGAATCAAGTTATACAAAACAACATACAGATTATTATTGACGGATATTCAGAAGACTGGGAAGCTGTTCCGTTACTCTATACAGACCCTCTGCAGAATGCAGAAGTACTGAAAGTAACTAATACAGCAGACAGTCTGTTCTTCCTTGCGGAAGGGGACGGGTTACAACCCGACTATCTGTTGTTCATTGATGCAGACAACAATACAGAAACAGGCTATCATGCGCAGCATTGGTTAGCAAATGGGTCCGATTATCTTATTCAGGAACAGGCACTTTATAAGTATACCGGTGATGGTGTCAGCTGGTCTTGGGAAGAGATTGGCCCGGTGGAACTGGCTCAGAACAGCCAGGTGCTGGAGTTTAAGGCCGGCATAAACGAGTTTACGGGTATTGAGCTGAGTAACGGATTCATGCTGGCTTATGTCAATGATCCGGAGAACCTGGATAATGCTTCTTATCTGCCGGCAGAGAATGAAAGTTTTATCATGTACAGCCAAAACTATTTGTTTAGCGCACCGCCAGAGTTACGATCCACACAATACGGTAATAATGTGGTGCTTTACTGGGTGCGAAATGATCATAAAAATATCCGTGCTATTCTCGAACGGTCTGAAAATGGGATTGATTTCGTTCCGGTTCTTTCAGCAGAAAACGCCACAATTACTTATGTGGACAAAGACCTTGAGGTTGGTAGTGAGTATTCTTACAGAATAAGATATGCCGACGGCTATAATTATTCGGAACATGGTGAAACTATTACTCAGACTATTGATCATGAACAAAGATTATTTGCCCGTATCCGCCTGGATGGTAACCCGGAAGACTGGAGTATGGTACCACCCGTAGCTACGGGTATGACAGATGGGAAAATGGCAGCTGTTCGCTTTTTCGATAATCCGGATACTCTTTTTGTAAGTATCGAAACCGGCAACGAAACAAACATAAATGATTATCAGTTGTTTCTTGATACGGCAGAAGAAAATGGTTTTGGATACAAAATAAGTAATGATACACTGTATATGGCTGTAGAGAGCGGCTGGAGCTTTAAAAAGATCTTATCTTGTTTTCAGAATGCTAACTTTCTGGAGTTTGCTGTTCCGCAAAGCAATATTGACTGGGAAGATAAAGATAGTTTCCGGGCATCGGCATTTGTCAACGGACAAAATATCTGGGGAGAAAGCGATCTGTTTTATTACCTGAAATACGGAATTATAGAAATGCCTCAACGGTTTAAAATAAAAGCATCGGTGAGCGACCCGTATCACAAAATTAAAGTGCAATGGGAGGCCAGTAGCAACGTGGAAGGATTTATTGTAGAAAGATCGGATGGTGACAGTTTACATTTTGAGCCGATAGCCGATTTGTCGTACAGTAAAAACTATTATCTGGATGGCGGGCTCGACAGTGCCGAAATCTATTATTACAGGATGTATTCCTATGTCGGCGTTTCCGTTTCGTCTTATACGGACGTGATGTGGATGAAACCGGGATGGACCGGTATTGGAGAAAATACTGTTTCTCTGTTGGAAAATGTTCTGATCATGCCTAATCCGGCCCGTGATAAAGTTCTGATCAGGTTGCAAACAAAAGAGAAAACGGAAGTGAAGGTAACACTGTACGATATAAACCACAGGGAAGTAGCGGATATTTTCTTGGGAGAAATCTTGAAAGATAAAGATGTCCGGTTTGGAACAGGAGGGCTGAGCCGGGGTATTTACTTGATAGGTATAGATACACAAGGTGTTAAAACATATAAAAAATTAATACTTTACTAAATTGAAGAAAAATCATTGGTTGCTTTATGCTCTGGTAACCACCCTGTTCTGGGGTGTGTGGGGAGCTTTGATTTCGTTGCCTGAGAAAGCCGGGTTTCCGGGAACTCTTATTTATGTGGTTTGGTCGGTTACCATGATCATCCCGGCATTTTTTGCCATGCGGCATGTTAATTGGAAACTGGATAAAAACAAAAAATCAATCTTTTACGGTTTTATCATTGGTCTGCTGGGGGCCGGAGGCCAGTTGATTTTATTCACGGGAGCTATCGTTCATGGCCCGGCATATTTGATTTTCCCCATCATCTCTCTCTCGCCGGTAGTTACTATTTTACTTTCAGTGTTTTTTTTGCGGGAGGGGGCTTCCAAAAAGGGATGGCTGGGTATTGCATTGGCTTTGCTGGCAATACCGTTTCTATCCTATCAGGATCCTGAAGGAGCAACCAGGGGCTATTTGTGGCTGATTTATGCACTGCTGGTATTTCTTGCCTGGGGATTGCAGGCATATTTTATGCGATTTGCCAACAAAACGATGAAAGCTGAAAGTATTTTCTTTTACATGATGATTACCGGCCTTATGCTTTCACCTATTGCCTTATGGATGACTGATTTCTCACAGGAAATAAACTGGGGGCTGGAAGGCCCTTACACAGCTTTTGCTATCCAGATACTAAACTCGATTGGTGCGCTGACGATCGTTTATGCATTCAGATACGGCAAAGCCATTATTGTCAGTCCGCTAACTAATGCTGTGGCACCGGTAATTACTGTAATTATTTCATTGATCCTGTATCAGGTTTTTCCGCATTACATTATCCTTGTGGGGATGGCACTGGCGGTTATTTCCATGTTTATTCTGGCATTTGAAGACAACGATTAAAATAAAAATGATGAATTATACCAAATTAATAACTGTAGCAACTTTGTTTGCTTTGTTGGTTTCCACGGCAGCCAAATCCCAGGACAATTTTGTAGATATCCGTATTGATACGCTGATAACACAGGTGCAACCCATGACAGGTATTGTTTTCTGGCAGGGGCAATACACTGAAGTGGGAGCTGAAGCCATTTCCATGGAATTCTCTTATATGTTATACAACGATGTAGTTTCTGACAGTGGTGTTTATAACTGGGATGTTGTGGATGATAAACTGGCTGATATTGCCTCGCGCAGGCATCAGGCTATTTTCCGCTTCAGGTATGTTTATCCCGGGTATGAAACTGCTGTGCCGGATTACATCAAGCAACTGGATGATTACCATGAAACAGAAGGAATATCAGAAGGGAAAACAACTTGGTTTCCCGACTGGACTCATGCTGAGCTGCAGCGGTTTACGTTGGAATTTTATACTAAGTTTGCCGAACGCTACGACAACGACCCACGGCTGGCTTTCATTCAGGTGGGTTTCGGCTTATGGGCTGAATACCATATTTATGACGGCCCGTTTGAACTGGGAGTTACCTTCCCGAGCAAGGAATTCCAGGAAGATTTCTTCCGTCATCTGGACACGACTTTTGTGCTGACACCATTCAGTTGCTCCATTGATGCGGCAGATGACACCTATTCTCCTTTTGAAGAAAATCCGGAATTGCTGAATATTCATTTCGGTAATTTCGATGACTCGTTTATGCACGAAGGGTTCGGCGAGCCGGGAGAATACAATACCGAAAGCTGGAACTTCTTCGGGCGTGACCGTTACCGGACATCACCGGCGGGAGGAGAGTTCAGTTATTATACAGATTATGACCAGCAGCATGTGCTCGACTGGCCCGACGGCCCTTATGGCAAACCGTTTGAATATTTCGCCAAAGATTTTCATATTTCCTATATCATCGGAAACGATCAGCCCAATTACCAGACAACAGCGCGAATCAAACAGGCCAGTTTAGCTTCGGGATATAAATTCAAGATTGTTTCTTTCAAATCTAAATCTGATTCGTCGGTAGTAATAGTTACAAACAGCGGAGTGGCTCCCATTTATTACAATGCTTACATAACAGTTAACGGGATGCGTTCCCCGCAATCGTTAAAATTATTATCGCCGGGCGACACCTTGGCGTGCAGCGTTCCTGCCGGTGGTGATGAGCCGGTTTTGACGATAGAATCCGACCGGTTGGTACCGGGGCAAAGTATTGGATACCTGGGTACGGAGAACTTTGCAGCTGTAGAAGAGAGGATAGACCGTCAGCATCCTTTCAGGATATTTCCGACAATATTACCCAGGGGGCAAATCCTTCACATCCAAAGACAGCAGCACTCTTCTGTTAAATCTGCCAGTGTTGAGATATTTTCATTTAACGGTAGCCTGGAACAGGAAATGATAACGGTTGATGACGACTTGACAATAAATACGGATTCTTTCCATCATGGAATTTATTTTATAAGGATTAGCGGGACGGACATTCCCGTGCAGACACAAAAAATAATTATTCAATAATTATGAAATACGGTAAATATTTATGGGTTTTCCTGTTCATTTTTTTGGCCGGAGTATTTGTCTTAAACTCTTGCAAAAACAGCAAAGGAAAAACGCAAAGGGTTGAAAGTGGCAATTTAGTGTGGGAGATTGATAACGAAATGCACACTTTGTTAAAAACAAATAACAAACTTTCAACACCTTTAATGCCCGGTTTTGTTAATTCGGAATACATTGTTGCACGGGGACAGGAGTGGAAATCATTTAAACTGTCTTCGTCGAATTCGGAAAGTTTTACCGATGAAGTAGGAACCGGGATGCGTCATATTTTTGAGGGTACGGCAGCATCGGGTGAGTTTTCTTTCAGCAAGTGCCTGGAGGTCAAGACCTATGACAATTATCCGGAAATGATGTTTTTTCGGGTGAGTTATACAAATACTTCGGAAAAGGACATTGATGTTGCCGACTGGATCAGCAACAGATATTGCATTAACCGTTCGGCTGATGATACGGTTTTCTGGTCGTTTCAGGGAAGTTCGACAGAAGCCCGTGCCGACTGGATTCTTCCTGTCAGCGAAGGATTTTACCAGAAAAATTATCTGGGCATGAACAACTCGGATTATGGCGGAGGGATTCCCGTTACCGATATCTGGCGTTCGGATATAGGTTTGGCGATTGGCCATACAAGTTTGCATCCCGAGTTGGTTTCGTTGCCTGTAGACATGAAATATAAAAAGGAGAAAGTTGCCATAAATGTTAAAAAGGAATTGGGCGATGATTTTGTCCTGGAGCCAGGTGGTACGTTAAAAACACTGGAAACATTTGTCATGTTGCATTCGGGTGACTGTTTTAACTCCCTCCGTCGTTTCAGTGAGTTTATGCGTGCTAAAGGAATGCAGTTTCCTGAATCGGAAGAAGCGGCTTTTGAGCCGGTATGGTGTGCCTGGGGGTATGAAAGGGGCTTTACCGTGGATGAAATTACCGGAACATTACCCAAAGTGAAGGAACTTGGTTTTAAATGGGCTGTACTCGACGATGGTTATCAGATAGCTGAAGGCGACTGGGATGTGAATAAGGAAAAATTTCCCGGTGGCAACCGGCAAATGGAACAATTGGTAAATAAAATCCATTCCTATGGCCTGAAAGCTAAGCTGTGGTGGGCACCGTTGGCTGTTGATCCGTGTACAAACCTGCTGGCTGAAGAACCGGATATTATTCTTTATAATGAAGACTGGACACCCCGTTTTATTACCTGGTGGGATGCTTATTATATGGCACCGACTTATTCAAAGACAATAGAGCACACCAAAGGAGTTCTTCATCTTTTTCTGGACGAATGGGGATTTGACGGTTTGAAAATGGACGGACAGCATATGAATGCCGTACCGCCTGATTATCACCCTGATCACGGATTGGATTATCCCGAACAGGCCCCCGAACTGCTGCCCGGCTTTTATAAAATGATATACGAAGCAGTACGTGAGAAAAAAACAGATGCTGTTGTGGAAAATTGTCCTTGTGGGTGTTGTATGTCGTTTTACAATATGCCGTTCATAAATCAGGCTGTAAGTTCCGACCCGTTGAGCAGCTGGCAGATACGGCTGAAAGGGAAAGTTTATAAAGCGCTCATTCCCAAAACAGCTTATTACGGAGATCATGTAGAATTAAGCGATCATGGCGACGATTTTGCCTCCTCTTTTGGCATAGGGGCCGTGCTGGGAAGCAAATTTACGTGGCCCAAAGACAATCCTACGGCTGAGACCTCTTATCTGCTAACACCCAAAAAAGAAAAAATCTGGAAAAAATGGCTCGATCTGTACAATAAAAAGATGTTGTCGAAAGCTGATTATCTTGGGCAGCTGTACGACATTGGTTTTGATAAACCGGAAACCTATGTCATCCAAAAAGGAGATACCCTTTTCTATGCTTTTTATGCTGATAGCTGGGAAGGCGAAATTCCGTTACGCGGTTTGGATAAATTAGAAAAATATGTTGTTCATAATTATGAGGACGATGTTGTACTTGATACGGTGAACGGAGAAAATATCAAGATGGATGCCCGCTTCAACCGCCATTTATTAATAGAAGTTTATCCGGTTAAGAATGCTGAATAGGAGCATAAGCAGTTTTTAAAGCCAAAAGATTTATACAGTTATTACAGGCGGAAATTCGTTTTTACAGAGTTTAATACATAAAATCTGTGGTATTGCTTATTTATTGATTGTAAGCTTCGTTTAGATTACGCAAATGATTGCATATCCTGCAGTTTTTTGTAAACACCGTTTAATGCAATTAATTCGCTGTGGGTGCCCCGCTCCACAATTTCTCCTTTTTTCAGCACGACTATTTCATCGGCATGTTGTATGGTGGAAAGCCGGTGGGCAATGACAATGGAAGTACGGTCTTTCATCACGTTGGCCAAAGCGTCCTGAACCAGTTTTTCCGATTCCGTATCCAGCGAGGAAGTAGCTTCGTCGAGGATGAGAATAGGCGGATTGGCCAACACAGCTCTGGCGATACTTATTCTTTGCCGCTGACCTCCGGATAATTTGCCTCCCCGGTCTCCGATGTTGGTCTGATAACCGTTTTCGGTGGCCATGATGAAGTCGTGGGCATTAGCGATTTTGGCAGCTCTGATCACTTCTTCTTCCGTAACATCAGTCAGGCCGAAAGCAATGTTGTTAAAAATAGTGTCGTTAAACAGAATACTTTCCTGCGAGACAATGCCCATCAGGTTGCGCAGATGATCTATTCTTACATCTCTGATGTCAATGCCGTCAATGAGAATAGCACCTTCTGTAACATCGTAAAAACGAGGCAGCAGGTCCACCATTGTTGATTTTCCACCACCCGATTCCCCTACAAGAGCAATTAGTTTTCCTTTGCCTATTTTTAAGTTTACATTCTTCAATACCGGTTCATTTTCATATTTGAAACCTACGTTTCTGTATTCTATCTCTTTATTGAATGTATTGACAGGAAGGGCATCCGGCTTCTCTTTAATGACTTCTTCGGCGTCCAGAATTTCGAAGACTCTGTCAGCAGACGCAATACCTTTCTGGATGGCATAAAATCCCTGAGCAAAGGTTTTAGCCGGAGGGATGATCTGTGAAAAAACCACGATGTATGTAATGAAATCGGCAGCCTGGATGGTTGGTGTGTCAGCCAGCACCATGCGCCCGCCAAACCATAAAACAACAACTATTACGGCAGATGACATGAATTCACTCAATGGAGAGGATAAATCACGGCGCCGGTAAATCCATAATAAAATATGGGCGTAATCTTTGTTTTGTTCCGCAAATTTATTGAACGAATATTTGATTGCATTAAAAGCTTTGATAATACGCAGCCCGGAAATGCTTTCCTCAATAGTGGCCACCAGCCCGGCAAAACGTGACTGGCCAATTCTTGATTGTTTCCTGAGTGTTTTACCGATTTGTCCGATAATGATTCCCGTTATGGGCAGAATAATCAGTACAAACAAACTCAGTTTCGGGCTCAGGCTGATCATAAAAGCCAGATAGGCAATAATGGTTACAGGATCGCGTACGATCATTTCAATGTAATTCATGATCGAATATTCGATTTCCTGAACATCGGATGTAACCCGGGCGATGATGTCCCCTTTTTTGTGTTTGTCGTAAAAAGAAAGAGGGAGGATCAGTAATTTACCGAAAATATCGTTACGCATTCCTTTGACGGCTCCGATACGGACATTTGCCATAAAATACATAGCCATGAACCGTGCAAAGTTTCGCAAAAAGAAAGCACTCAGAATGATAGCACAGATATAGACCAGGGCCTGTATTTTTCCTTCGTTAAGAATGATATCGCTGATATAATAATTGAGATACTTCAGAAAAGCATCGGTGCTCATGCCAAACTCCGGTTTTTCCGTTACCAGTTCATTGATGCCGAACAAAAGGTTTAGAAACGGAATGAGCAAAGCAAATGAGAACAGGGAAAAAACAACTGTAAGAACATTGAAAAAAACATTCAGTCCTGCATATCCCCAGTAAGGTTTTATATATGCCAGTACCCGGTAAAACTTTTTCATAAATCTCTTCCTCTGTGATGGTTATAATAATTGAAGGCCGGTGTAATTTTCCGGAGTAATTGATTTAAGCTCTTCTTTCAGTTGTTCTGAAATATCCAGTGTGTCAATAAACCGGTGAATGGATTCCCTGGTAATTATTTCGTTGGTCCGGGTAAGCTGTTTTAAGGTTTCATACGGATTGGGATAATTTTCCCGGCGCAGAACCGTCTGAATAGCTTCAGCAACAACAGCCCAGTTTTTTTCCAGGTCTTCGGCTATCTTGCTTTGATTGAGGATCAGTTTGTCAAAACCTTTCAGCAACGATTTCAAGGCAATGAGCATATGTGCCAGTGGTACGCCTATATTTCGTGTGACGGTTGAGTCCGTCAGATCACGTTGTAATCGTGAAACAGGTAATTTCTCAGCCATATGATACAAAAGCGCATTGGCCATACCCAGATTGCCTTCGGCATTTTCAAAGTCAATCGGGTTTACTTTGTGTGGCATGGCCGACGAACCCACTTCCCCCTCTTTGATTTTCTGTTTGAAATAATCCATGGAGATGTAGCTCCAGATGTCCCGGCTCAGGTCTGTCAGGATAGTGTTGACGCGGGCCATGTTGTGAAAATAAGCTGCCAGATAGTCGTAATGCTCAATCTGTGTCGTGGTTTTTTGCCTGTGAAGTTCCAGTTTGTCTTTCAGCAAATGGTTGGCAAAGTCTTCCCAATCAGTTTCCGGATAAGCAATGACATGAGCATTCATGTTGCCCGTGGCGCCGCCAAATTTTCCTGAGAATGGTATGGTCTTCAACAGATCAAGCTGGTCTTCCAGTCGTTCGATAAAAACATAAATCTCCTTGCCAAGCCGCGTGGGGGAGGCCGGTTGTCCGTGTGTCCGGGCAAGCATGGCCACCTGTTTCCACTCAAAAGCCAGCAGGTTGATCTTGCTTATCAGCTTTTCGATCATTGGTAAAACCACCAAAGTGTGCGCATCTTTCAACGACATTGGAACAGCTGTGTTGTTGATGTCCTGCGAGGTAAGTCCGAAATGAATGAATTCTTTATAAACGGACAAACCTAACTCTTCGAAACATTCTTTGATAAAATATTCCACCGCCTTAACATCGTGGTTGGTTGTTTTCTCAATGTTCTTGACAGCTTCCGCATCTGATGGAGAAAACTCCCTGTAGATGTTTCTCAGCCGTTCAAAATATTTCGGGTTAAAATCTTCCAGTCCGGGAAGCGGCAACTCACAAAGTGCTATAAAATATTCAATCTCAACCTTAATACGGTATTTAAAAAGTGCATACTCCGAGAAAAAATCAGCCAGTTCTCCCGTTTTATTCCGGTATCTTCCGTCAATGGGAGATGTGGCTGACAATGGGGTTAGTTCCATGCTTCTATTTTTGCTCAAAATTAGGAAATATTCATTTGTTAGTTTACAGCAGAGCTAAATTCAATTAAAAACAATGATACAAACGTTGCCGGATGGTGTAGTTTGCTGAGAATTTGCTTCTTATTGTCATTATTGATAACTTTGGATTTACCTTAAAATTATATAAACCATGAATAAAATTAGTTTCCCTTTGATTGTAGTTGTTTTATTCGCTTTGGATATCCATGCCCAGGTGGTGGAGAATTGGGTGAATGTTTTTTCGAACGATAACCTGGCTATGGCAGAAATTGCTTATGATAATGCTGTGGACAGCGAACATAATGTTTATGTATGTGGCCAGACGGGGGTTTTGAACGGTTATGATTACGATGCCGTGGCTCTGAAGATTTCGCCGGAAGGGGAAACATTGTGGTATCATATCTTCGGGGATGATACAGGAGATAATAACTGGGGTGATTCGTTCGATAAACTTCTGCTTGATGAGGAGGACGAAGCGGTTTATTTTGTCGGGCAGTATTGTCCGCCTTCGAATCCGACAAATACACAAATTTATTTAGTAAAAATAAATCTCGAAGGTGAAGTTTTATACACAAAAACTTATGTTGGAGGTTACGGAAATGGTATTGTTAAAGGAAATGACGGTTATCTTTATCTGAGTGGAGCGGAAAGGGCAGGATCGGAAACGAAGTTATTCCTGGCCAAAATTGATCCCCAGGATGGCTCGGCTCAGTGGCAGGTGGACCCTATGCCCGGCGGAATGTATGGCGGAGGTATGGAACTGTGCCTGGATGATGCAGGAAATATTTACCAGGCAGGTATCTTGGCTGATGACTGGGCTGTAATAAAATATAGTCCTGACGGTGCTGTTTTGTGGTATGACAGATATAATAGCCAGAACTTTCCGGGGGGATGGTTTCCGGTAGCGAGGTTTATTTCATTTGCAAATGGAAATGTTTACGCCTCGGGAACCGTAAAGGAAATGAATGGTAATGATATGTACACAGCCTGTTATAATCCGGCCGACGGTTCCCTGGTCTGGTCGGATATTTATGACGGCGGATACGATTTTGATAATGTGGAGGATATGGCCGTTGACGGTGTTGGAAATATAATTGTTGTGGGGAACTCATTTACTTCTGAAACAGCATCCGATGAGGTGGTTATAAAATATTCGCCCGATGGAAATATTCTTTGGTCATATATCAATAATGTGGAAGGAAAGGAAGAAGGATTGCGGGGCGTAGTTGTAGATATTCATAATGATATTTATGCCGCAGGATACCGGCAAACGGGGAATGTTCAGTATCCTGATGATTATTTGACGCAGAAGTTTTCCGGAGAGGATGGCAGCCTGATTTGGGAATTTACCTTTGACCGCGACAGCACAACCGATGAAGCCAATACAATCTGCTTATTTGACGTGGATGATGTTACGGTTTCGGGCAGGAGCCATACGTGGAACTCCTGGTATGATATCGTTACGGTGAATTACAGGGATACTTTGCAGACTTTTGTGGCAGATCTTGCAACAGCTGACTATAAATTGATAAATTATCCTAATCCGTTCAGTAACAGCACCGTAATTAAATACTCATTATCCGGACAGACTTCTTCATGTGTTGTGGAAATTTATAATATGCAAGGCCGTAAAGTGAAAACTTTTCACCGGAACGATCTTTCATCCGGTCAATATTCATTTGAGTGGAATAAGATTGAAGAAATGACACCGGGTATTTATCTCTGCCGGCTCAAAGTGAACGGAAAATATGTAGCTGACCGTAAAATGTTAGCTGTACCTTAAAGCTTGTTGCTATTCGGCTAAAAGTTTTATCACTTTATTCATCGGGTAAACTTTAAAATCCCCCGGAACAAAACGGCTGATGTTATGCAGGCTTTTTCCGGCTCCGCATTCCACAAATTGTTGCACTCCCTTATGAAGCAAAGTTTCAAAAGTTGCCTGCCAGTTTAGTCTTTTGAACAGATTGTCCGTCAACTCTTTAATAATTTCCTCTGCAGAAAAGAACACCCTTTGGTCGATTGATGAGATCAACGGGTATTGTGCGTTACCGACATTGATTTCTTCTTTGATGAATTGTCCGAAAGCCTCCTGTGTGCCTGTTAAAAGTTGCGAATGATAGGGCGTTTCCACCAGCAGGCGTGTCACGTGAAGGGCCCCGGTTTCCTCAGCAAGAAAAAGCAGTTGTTGTAAATCATTAAGAGGCCCCGAAATTAAATGGGCATGACGACTGTTTATATTGGCAATATCTATGTTCAGACCGTGTCCGTCAATGATTGATTGTATTTCGTCAACCGTCAGCCCGATAACGGAGCCCATACCTGTCTTGAAACCTTCGGCAGCTTTTTGCGCCAGCAGATATGCTCGTTCAATCAGCCGGATCCCTTCTTCAAATTGTATGGCCTTGCCCGCGTATAAGGCAGCATACAGCCCCATGCTGTAACCTGCCATGACATCAGGAGTGAGTTTTTTAGCAGCAAGTGCATCCGAGAGGCAGCAGCCTATTGTATAGCTGATGATTTGGCTGCTTAGTTCATGTTCAATAAATTCAGGCTTATTCGGAGAAAAGTTTTCGTAATTACCGCCTGTTAATTCGGATGCCTTGGTCAGGTATTTTGGAAAGTCGGCAGACAGATCATTTAAAAGTGCAAGTTCATTGCCCAGGTATTCGGTAACAAAGGCAGGGAAAATGAAAGCGGTTTTCATCAGTTATGATAACTTCCCGTTTTATACTTCAATATTGATGATCTCATTCCCGTGTTCAATAATCTTCAGCTGCATATCTATCAGCTCCCCAATAGTTTCCACAGGATGTTTAATGCTGTATTTACCAATGGTTTTCAAGTCGATCTCCTGATCGTATTTCTTCGTAAATATTTCAATCAGAGCTAAAAACATCAGCGAATCGCCGCCGAGGTCTGTTATAATGTTTGAATCGTTGGAAATTTCCTCAATATCCACTTCACATTCTTCGGCAAAGAAATCATAAACAATCTCCCTGACCTCCTCTTTTATTTTATCTGTTACCTTAGTCATTTGCTTTGAATTAATCCACCTGTTAAGCAGAAAATGTATTAATTTGGCTGGCAAATATAGCTATTTATTTGTAGTGTAATTGTAAGGAAAGCGGAGAATATAAGATGCGTATAAGATTGATACTGGCAGCAGGGGATAATGATCCGGTGAGGGGAAATAATCCGTTCAAACCATTGTCGTTAACGTTGCTTGCAGGAGCAGCTCCCGGACACGATTATGATCTTGTGGATATGCTGAGTGAAACAGAGATAAATTATGATACAAACCCTGATCTGGTCGGTATCAGTGTCCGCCGTTCTTCGGAGGAAGTTGCTTTTAAGGTGGCTGACAATTACAAGACGAAAGGAGTTCCTGTCATTTTGGGTGGTCCGCAGGTTTCTGCCAATCCGTTTGTTTCTTTACAGCATGCCGATGCAATTGTGATTGGGGAAGGAGAGGAGTTATGGTTACAACTGCTGGATGATTTTGCGGCAGGTAAACTGAAAGAGTTTTATGTGTCTGCTCCGAAGAAATTTGATGCTAAAGGTCATTCTGTGTTTCAGCTGCCTGAACTGCCATCACTGGAAAATATCCCGAAACCGAGGCGTGATTTGTTCAGCAGAAAATATGACTTCGAGTTGGTTTTTTCGTCAAGGGGATGTGCCATAAACTGCGACTTTTGTTCCGTAACCCGATTGTTCGGAAGCCGTTACCGTTTTCGTCCCGTAGAGGATGTGGTGGAGGAGATTGCCGGTTTCAAAGGATATTATTATCTGATTGATGATACTGTCTTCGGCAGGGTCAATACGTATGATTATTATCTGGAACTATACGATAAAATTTCCCGCCTGAAAAAAAGCAATTACTGGATTGGACAGGCCAATCTGGATGCGGCCTCCCACGAGAAAGGGCGGAAAGTGATCGGGAAAGCGGTGGAATCGGGATTTATTTATGCAGCCATCGGTATGGAATCTATCAACAAAGAAGTGTTGCAGAAAAGTGGCAGTTATTCAAAGATGGGCGTGCGGAAATCGGATGATATGCTGGAAAAAATGAAAGAAAACATCCGGTTCATTCAGCAACAGGGAATTCTGATCTCGGCGTGGTTTGCCATAGGCTACGAAGATGACGACCTGCAAACGTATTACGATACGCTGAATTTCTGTCTGGAAATGAATGTACTTCCCGTATTTACACCTGTTCAGGCCATGGAAGGAACAGACCTGTATGATCGTTTGAAAGCCGAAGGCAGGTTGCAGGATCCTGACAAAAATGTTACCAATGTCCCGCATCATTCCATTACCAACCAACAAGTGGTTAAAGCCATGGAATATGTGCATCAAAAGGGATATAACCTTCCGGCAATTTTAAAGCGGACGTGGTTTTATTTTAAAATTCTGGCAGGAAAAAAAGATCAGAGGGTACAAGATGTGATACATAAAACTATTTTTGCTTTTATAACACAATGGAGATTTGCCAAAATTGTGAAACAGGAAAATGAAACACTGAAGAAAAGAATAAAAACAAATGAAGCGGAACAGATCAAAAACTTATAATTATCAGCTGACGGCAAGGGGTTATGAACTTGATTCATACGGTCATGTGAACAATGCAGTATATCTGAATTATGCCGAACAGGCACGTTGGCAGTTGTTCCGTGAACTCGGGCTTCTGGATCAGCTGATTGCCGATCAGACAAAAGTGGTCATTGTTGAAAATCATGTGAAGTATATCCGGCAGGTAAAACTCTTTGATGAAATTACGGTGGAGACACAGATGGAAAGATCCGCTCATTTTTTACTGTTCCATCATCATTTGACAAATGCAAAAACAAAAAAAACAGTGGCTAAAGTAACGGCAAAGTCGGTGTTTTTGGACGAGCAGAACAAACCCTGTGATATACCGGCTTCATTGCAGGAATTTCTTACGGAGGAATAAAGAGAAAAATGGAAAAAGCGCATGAAATCATATGGGAAAGAACAGGTGATATAGGTCTGATAAAGATCAGCAATCCACCACAGAATTACATAAAGAAGCCCGATCTGATTGATGTTCAGGAATTGGAAGAGTTTGTCAATTCGGGTATCAAGGCTTTAATCATAACGGGAGCCGGCAGGCATTTCAGTGCAGGTGCCGACATCGAAACGGTTAAAGAACAGATCAGCGATAAAAAATGTTTTACCGAGCAGCTCATCAGAGGGAATTATGTATTGAATTATCTGGATGACCTTGATATTCCGGTGATGGCTGCCATTACAGGTGTTTGTTTCGGTGCCGGGTTTGAAATTGCCTTGTCGTGCGACATCAGGATATGCGATCCCGACACGCTGTTTGCCTTTCCCGAAATCAATCAGGGCGTTTTCCCCGGTCTGGGAGGTATTGCACGGCTTTCGGCACTGACCGGAAAACCTGTGGCTTTGGAGTTGGTCATGCATGGCGACCTGATCAATGTAGAAAAAGCTAAAGAACTGGGCATAGTTGATGAAGTCGCAAATAAAAAACGGGCTTTGGAAAAAGCAGTCAGCATGGCAAAAAAAATGACTGATAACCGGCCATTAAGTGTCATCAAAGCAATCATGACTTCTATCAAAAACAGCAGAATGATGAGCATGGAAGAAGCAGTCAGAAAGGATGCGGAAATGTTTATCCGGCTGGTGGAAGAATCGGAAAAAGACGAATAAAATTTAAGGTATGGGCAGGAAAGGTAAAATACAGTGGGAAGTGAAAGAGAACATCGGGTTTGTAACGCTGGCCGATGAGCCCGAAAACAGCATGGACACGCAGTTTTTTCATGAGCTGCACGAGTTGACTTCCGAAGTTATTCCTGTTGCCAAAATCAAGGCCGTCATTATTTCCG
>Ga0256913_10000606_pt1 | contig 18659 bp, 12 predicted proteins | sample Axial_MatmetaG_FD_185970 | JGI IMG/M metagenome (GOLD analysis project Ga0256913, IMG submission 185970) | Deep-sea worm associated microbial mat communities from Axial Seamount, Juan de Fuca Ridge, Pacific Ocean - Axial_Mat | ecosystem: Environmental > Aquatic > Marine > Oceanic > Microbial... | reverse complement strand
ATGCCAATGTACCAACGCATAGAATTTCTACATCATCCGGATGAGCGCCAACTGCAAGAACTGTTTTCTTATCACTCATTTTGTTTTCTGTTTTATTTTTTCCCACTATTTCTTTATCCCATCAAAATATTGTTTCAATCCATATCCTCAATACAGTAAGTCTAAATAACATCGACTGTGTTAATGCATTTCTACTTCAACACTACCTAAACCTTTGCGATAATAATTAAATACAACATTAGGATGATCTGCTAATAACGACATTGGTACCGATGTATCTATTATTCTTTTCGATATCATAAACGCTGTTAATCTCTGACCAAATGCATTATCATGGATTCCGGCTTGCCAAATTGATACCTTTTCCGATTTCCATGTCTCTACTGGGCCAACAGTTAAAGCTTGCTGTGGTATTCCAACTATATAGCCTCCACCGGATGTTCTTGCATTTTGAGCTAAAGTAATCGGATGCAGATCTACTTTACGGGCTGATAATTTTCTGAATTCATCTGGTGTTGGAGGTTCATCAATATATTTCCCTTCTCTTTTTACAGGATCATTAAACGCCCAATGTTTTGTATCTCCTTGACCTCCTTGCATCACCGCACAATGTATTTCATCGTAGCTTGAAGTATATTCTGCTAAGGAATCCGCTTTAGGAAAATGAATATTTTCTTCAGGCATTCTAAGTTCAGATTTAATTCTGTTAAACATTAACTCTCTATCAGCACGTGCAAAAGATAGCGGATGACTTTCGTTTACTTCTTTCCCGTCTATATACCATTCATCCATACCCCAAAAGTGTGCGTCTTTTAATGATATTTCCAAGCTGTTTACTAATTCCGCAACAAGAGGTAGTTGCTCAGTTGGACCAATTGGTCCACATATTCCTATGGGATTTGAACTTGTTGCTTGTCGCCATACATTTATATATTCAAGAGCTTCTGCCATATAGAAAGATTCCAGAGTATCATAAAAAACAACTTTGAACCCTTGTCGTGATAATTGAAGCATATCTTTTTCTGTTAACTTTGCAGCATCTTCCAAAATATTTTCATCAAGAGTAGTGTAATCCCACCATTCTTCCGCTAACATACTTCTTTTTCTTGCCATTTCATTTCTCGGTTATTTTGAAACAAAATCAATTATTCTTTTTATAATCTATTTCACTTCTCCAAGTAATTCATTTAATGCATACTCAATCAACATTTCATGATTCCCTTCAAATATTACCAGACTTAAATTCCCATATTCCTTTTTTAAACAAATCTTTCTTCCACCGATACTACCTAAGTTTCCCAATGGTTTGCGAAATTCAAGAAGTTTTAACTTCTCATTATCCGATACATATTTAGAAGAATCTGAAACGGATAAATCTTTTAATAACTTATTATAGAAATTGATTGAATGAGTTATGGGAACACTGCCTTGTATCCCGTCATAGATACCAGCATGAATATACAGTTTTGAGTTTTTCAATTTTTCCGTTGGTGTATTCCAATAAATTGGTGATTTTTGTTTAGCAACTTCAGTGTTTAATTTGTCTTCTGATAAAGTACAATCCAAAATATTTTTATCATATCCATTACCTCTAATTTTACTTTGGTTGTACCATGCAATTAAATCAGAGATAGATGCCCATGCAAAAAATTTACTAATATTATGTTTAGATTTCATAAATGCACTCAATGTTGCATATCCACCACCACTAACACCAATAACAAATATTTTAGTAGTGTCAACATTTGAATTTTCAATAGCATAAGTTATTGCATCATCAATATCGTTTAACGCTAATTTACTACAGCAAGCATCTTTTGTCCAATTTGCTCCACGAAAATCGGGGTGAATGTAATTTAAATCTTTTTGTTTACATAACTTTGCTAAATCATCATCTTGAGTATAATCACCACCCCAAGTATGTAGACTTACAATTAGTAGTTTAGAATCGTCAGATTTTGTTTTATAAAAATATGCCTTTTGAATATTACCATCCAGTTCGGATTTAATATCAACTATTTTAAATTCTTTATCCCAATTTGTTTTTCTTGTGTCATCAAATTTCACATAGTTCTCATCAGATTGTTTCATGATAAAAGTCCAAGTTGTTTTATTTTCTCTTAGAAATATACCAACACAAATTCCAAGAATTAATAGTAGTATAAAAGAAGTCAGGTTAATAAGTTTATTTTTCATTATAAATTTTTTAATGCCAAACAATATACTTGAAATCTATTTGATATAGTAATCTCTATTCAAATCTTAAAATGGATTGTGCAGCTCTGACTCTTACGCCGATATTCGGATCATCCAAAAATTTTATTAACTCATCCCAATAACGAAGCGATCCAATTTCTCCGGCAAAAGTTGCAGCTTCTTCTCTGATCCCGGGTTCATTACTTTTTAAGTTTTTTACAAGATACTTAAGCCCATCTTTGTCCCCTAACATTGCAAGAGCATTTTCAAATTCATATACTCCCTTTTCATCACGAAATCTTATCATTGCTTTTTTTAAGTTGGGGATATCTGATGAATCTCCAATTCTAGCAAGCATCCATGCTGCACGGGAAGAAAATTCCGGATCATCGGAGTTTAGATTTTCTCTAATAATTTTCATTGCATCTGTATTTCCATGTCGGCCTAACGCAGCAGCAGCAAAAAGTCTTTTATTTTTATTCTCTTTTTGATTCATCGCTTCAAGGAGTAATTTACCATCTCCTATTTGGTTTACTTTATAAAGACTTTCGCATGCATGAACATGAGCATAAGTATAGTTCTTATCTTTTAAAATATTCAGCATTACTTTCGCTTTTGATTTATCACCTGCGCGAACAAGTTCTCTTGCAATACCACAAAGTTTTTTACCGTCTTTTTCCCTTTTCAATCTTTTTTCAAGTATATCTTTTACATCGGAGGATTTACCGGCAAGGATTAACGCTTCTGCAGCATGAATAGAAACCCAGAAATTTTCTTCGTCGTCGAGCTCATCATAAAGGATCTTATAACATTTCGCCTTCAGACTGTCGTTTGCTTGTATAAGATTTTTATCTTTTCCTTGTATTATTTTTTGCGGGAATATTCTTACCGGAGCTAAAAGACCGGAGTCTTCCAATTGCCATTTTGAAGCATCAAATTTATTGTAGTTAATATCAACAAAATTGATGTCGTAGAATTTTTTCCAATCTACTCCACGTTTATCCAAATCACGTATGCGGTTAGCTGATAGATTCGTTACTTCAATTTCCATCTTGTTTTTACCAACATGCAAAAATTGACCAACCGGTATTTCAAAAGGGATACTCCAGACAACTCCGACCATCTTACCATTAATTTTTATTCGAGCGCTTTCACGAACATTACTAATATCAAGTAACCAATCATCCGATTTGTTTTGCGGTAATTCAAATTCGATTGAATATCGTGCAGTGCCCGCAAATCGTTTGGCTTCCGTATCTCCAAGTTCTGTCCATGATTTCAATTTAGTGGTTGTGAATGCTTCCGGCAATTTCGAACCGCCATCAATAAATTCCACTTTCCATTTCCCGGTAATTTCTAAAGGCTCTCCTTCATTCAATTGATATTGCCAAACTTTTCCTGTGATTTCTTTATCGTTAAATGTTTTTACAATTAACGATTGCCCGGGGTTAAGTTGTAAATAAATTTCGGAAACATCTCCATTTGAACGAAAACCAGCAACACCAGTTTTTTCAGTTAAAGGGTCAAAAATTGCAGCCGATTTACATTGTACACTTAAAGGAATCCACCCGTCAATAATTCTATTACCCAAGTTTGCGAAAAAATAATGATAACCATCTTCCGTTTTACGACGAATAAATCCCGTACCTTTCTTTGCTATTGCTTCATGCTTAACTTTTGCTTCATTTAGCATTGCCGGTAAGTCAGAACCAAGAAGGAGACGACCTTTACCGTATTCTGTCAGCTTAATATTCGATAATTCTATTTTATTAAATTTTAGTTTTGCAATAATCTTTCGAAATTCTTCTCTTTTTTCTTCCAACTTATTTAAGCCGGAAATATTGGCAGGCAATCTGTCTTGTATTATCACAGTTGCACCTTCGTTAACCAAATCGAGTAACTTCTGCAATGTAGTAAGCGGAATAAATTGAGTGCGAGGCAAGATAATTGTTTTGTATTCCAGATTTGATATTCTCAATTTCCCGTTAGTGCATTTTGTTTCTTTCAGTTGGTTATCGCTAATGTAATCAAATGCAAAGCCTTGCTTCAAAAGAGTTGAAGCAACTTTTTCAAAAGGAGTATTTTGCAGCCAATCAAGATTGTGAACATTTAATCCCCGTACCATTGAATTCTTCTGAGACCAAATATCAAAAATAGGCCAATAGATTAAAATATCATTGTCAGGTTTTCCTTTTTGTAAAAACGATTGACAACGGGTTACATATTTGTTTAATGAGGGAAAATCTTTCCAAATGGAATTAACCGGCTGAAAAATAGTTGAAGCATAAAACAACCAACCGGGCCACGGAGCTTCTTTGGGAGAATATGCATTTCCATGATAAAAAATATGATTTATTCCCGAAAGGAAAAGCTGGTCAACTTCCGGTTTAACTTGTGAAAGCGACACTTTAAAATGTTCACGTAACCAAGTGCAAGTCTCAGAGGCAACTAAATGCTTACCTGCAACATGAGCCGCAGAAGAAGAAAAGCGCAGCACCAACGGATTTGGGAAATCTTGTCTGACATTCTCCGGTTTCCTTCGCAATCCCGGAATATTAAAAGGCGTTGAACCGAAAGTTTCGGTTTCCGGAATATCAGCTGCTGCATAAAGGTCTAATAAATTACCAGGCGCACCATGAGCTTGATCTCTTGTTAAACAATCTTTTTCATGAGACCAATTTACCCATGCTCTTATATATTCAAGGTGCAATTCGGCAATAGTTTGGCGGAAATCCATTTTAATATGCAAAGCATTATCTGATTTCTCGTCACTAAATAATAACGGAAGAAATTTACGAAGATCATATCCCCGCCTTTTTTCAAATTCCTCAAAAATATTTTTTGTCCAATCGGCATTATAATATTCAAAAGAATCGTGGTACTGTGCCCTCAGTGATTTAATATCGCGGGAACTAAACGCTATATTAAAACGTTCGAGATAAAATGAAAGAGCTTCTTTCGAAAACGGATCAATAACTAATCCCTTGTTTCCCGGTGCAGCGCGTTTTACTTGCTGACCGGTCCCTTTCATCCAAACAACATATATTTCCCATTTACCCGCTGGAGCTATCCAATTGAGTTCTCCATTGACATCAACTTTATCAGTTAGTTCGATATGTCCTTTCACATCGGAATACGCCATAACCGCTAAAAGATTGGTCGTGTCAATTTTCTCCTTAAGTCTCTCCCCTTTTGAAAGCGAATAAACTTTGTGCACAACCTTTTTAGCAGCGTATTCCGGTGTAACATGCGAACCGCCAAACGGCCAACCGGTTCCGGTTGTCATATCGACCCACATATTTAGCCGGTTGGTTTCATTGAGAGTATATTCCAGCATATCCATCCACTGCGGAGTAAGATAATTAATAAATCTGTTCTCGTAACCCTTAACACCATATATAGGAACGACCGTAACACCGCCAATGCCGGCTTGGTTAAGCATTTCCAAATTATAAGTCAGATTTCCCTTATCAACAGCGCTTCCCATCCACCACCAGTAAACCCCTGGTCGAGTTTCACGTTCAACTTTCGGCCATGTGAGATTTTCCTCTTTCTCTGTACACGATAGACTAGTAATAATAATTGCTATTAATAACGGAATAAATGTGATTTTTGTTTTTAACATTATTTTTCCATTTCATTAAGAATATTTTTCATGGCATATTTTGAAATTTTATGTTCGTGATGAGTATCATCCAACAATAAATTCCAGCTCCCTTTACCAAGTTTTTCAACTTTACTAACAACTTTGTCTTTATAAGTTTTCCATTTGAAACCGGCAAAACAACATTTATCGTATCTATTAAGTATTTGCAGTTGTTTACGACCTTTACCATAAGCCCCTAAAATATACATTTCCAAATAGTTAGCATTTTGCAATAGTTCAGGAATTGTTTGTTCCCAATCGCCCCAATCTCTTGCAACAGAATCCGAGCGCAAATAAACAGGATAGCTTCCGGCAACAGGAAAACTGTTTTTTATTCTGGAATCCAATGCAGCGACCAGCGTAGTAGTCCAGCCACCGCCGGAAATTCCAATCATTGAAATATTTTTGTAGTTGAAATTTTTTAGTATATAGTTTATTGCTACTATAACCGGCTCAATAAAATATTTTACCGGATGACCTGAATTAGGAGTCAAGAATTTTATTTGATTATGATCGGTTAAATGAAGATATCCTATTTTCGGTAAATCTATTATTGGTTTACTATTCATCCCTTTCAGAGGCATTGCAAAAGCCAAAACAGAATAGCCGTTATCAAGGAGCTCTTTAATCGTTGCTTTGCCGTAAATAAAATCACCCCGATGCCCTTGATGATAAATAGCTAATTTGTTATTAGGTTTTTTAGAAATGAAATGATATATTTTTGAATCCAACCCGAAATCCATGTTAACAACAAGTTCGGTAATACTTTGCAATGATTCAATATCATCATATTTTTTGTCACTGAAATTTTTCACAATTTTATTCGGCATTTTATTGTATGGAATTCCTTCCTTACCAAAAACATAATTAATAAGATTATTTCTAACTTTTAATGCGTCTTTTTCGGAGTGAATTGTAATTAAGCTATCTACATTTGTTTTTTTATAGATATCAAAACAATCAAGATTGGTATTGGCTCTTTTAAGTCTAAAGAAAGTACATCCAAATCCTAAGTGTTCATAATATTCAATTTTCAGATCATAAAATTTATCTTTTTCCAACTGGATTACAGTTCCCTTATATTCGCAAATATTGTTTTCATTCCAAGCATCAACAAGTAATTTATTATCTAAAAATAATCGAAAACCGTCATCGGCTTGAAGACCAATTTCGTACGCTCCGCTTTCCGGAACTTTTAGAAACCCTTTCCATCTTACAGAAAAATCATCCTTACTAACTCCCGAAACCGGAGGAATTGATGCCCACCAGTAGAAATTAAGATTTTTATCAACTCTTGTAACAACGGCTTTTCCTTTCAAATCTTTATTATCAAAATATTCCGCTTCAAGTCCTTGTTTATGTGATTGTGTAAACAAAACATCGTCAAGCATAAACGGATTATCTTTATAGTTGTAAATAACATTATCCATCGATAATCCGTTTACCCATTGAATTTTCATAGGTTGGCGTGATTGAAAATTGCTGTTTTTTATTACTACGTTTTCAACCGGCTTCTGCATTGTCCCTTGCATAGTAATGGCTTGATCAGCATATTCACAAGTAATGTTACTAAAATTGAAATTCCGAAAGGTTGGGAATGCGTCCCCATTTTCCGATGCCATAAAAGCACCATAATTTGTTTCAACACGAATTGCTTCATGCATGATGTTATCCATTCGTATATTGTCAAAATAAATATTTTCAACTATCCCTCCGCGAGAAGCATTTGATTTAATTCTGATACCAATATCAGAACCGTCAAAGTTACAATCATGAGCATAAATATTTCTGATACCGCCGGACATGTCACTCCCTATTATAATAGCACCAAGAGAATAAAATACTTCTACATTTCTAATCACAACATTTTCTGTCGGACGACCAACGCGCCAGCCGTCTTCATTTATACCTGATTTAAGACCAACAGCATCATCTCCCGTATTGAGGGAACAATATTCTATCAAAGCATTTTTACAAGAATTAAAATTAATGCCGTCAGTATTGGGCCCGCCACGAGTTTCCACAGTTAACCCGCGAACAATTACATTTTCGCAGTATATAATATCAAAAGTCCAAAACGGACCGGGTGAGCTAATTGAAAATCCTTCGAATAATACATTCTTACAATTAACAGGGCTAATAAATTGTGGTCTGAGGCCAGCTTCGGGAGTACCGGCAATCCTTTTATTAGGCAGGATGTTTTTTAATACTTGGTTTTTGTAAATAGACTTAATTGTTTTCTCACCATTTGAAAACCAATCCCACCAATTATCTCCATGACCGAATAGTTTACCCGGACCGGTAACAGCAATATTTTCGCAGTTGTTTGCATAAATAAGGGGAGAATAGTTATAAACCTCGGTACCTGCCCAACGCGTAAATACCGCGGGCAAATAATCATCGGGATTGTCACTAAAATGTAACTCCGCTCCCATTTCAAAATGAAGGTTCACATTACTTTTCAAATGTATTGCTCCGGTAAGCCATTTCCCAGCATGAACCAGAACAGTTCCCCCGCCTGCAGCAGAACAAGCATCAATTGCTTTTCTAAATGCTTCCGTATTTTTTGTTACACCGTCACCTTTTGCACCAAAGTCAATAATGTTAAATGTTCTATCCGGGAATTGCGGTCTTTTTAGTTGCGGCATTGGAAAAGGTGCTTCTATCGGTTCTATTTCCGTAGGAATTGTAACAAGTAATTTGCTTTTTGTTTGCGCACTTGAATCCTTTAGAGGAATAAATAATGTTGTAAAAAGAAGAGATAAAAAGAATAGCATTCTAAGTAATAGAATATTTTTCATAGTTTAAACCTAATTTTGTATGATACAATATTTTAATTTACTTTAAATGAATAAAGTTTAGCATCAGTAAGGTAAAATTTAATTCTTACTATTTTTCCTTTAAGTTCTCTGAGGTTTTTCTTCCCTTTCCATTTTAGAAGTGCATTAAGTGAATCTCCATTAAAAGGAATCGAGTTTTCTTTTTCAAATCCCTCTATTTTTTCCCCTTCAAAAGTTAGTAATTCTGCTTTAATATCACCTCTTTCAGCCGAAGCGTTTATCTCTATTTCACTACCTTTAAAAACAAAAGGTCGTGTTAATATTTTACCTTCTTTACCCGGGATATTTTCTCTTGCGATAAAACGATCTTTCTTTATAGTTGCTAGTCCAACAGCACGAATACCTCCGGTAGCAGTATGATCCGTAGGTGCTCCAGAATAGTAAAACCAGAGTTCATCGCCTACTTCTACTGGCGTTGCTGCAAATACCATTTTGGCATCGAATGAAGATTCTGCACCCTTCCCAATAAAAATATCTCTTGTGGGAAGTCTCTTCCAGTCGAAACTATTTCGGGAATATGCTAACTGAATTTCAATCTCCTCGGTTTTATCATAATATACTTGAAGTAATCCAAAATAAACTCCGCTATTGTAGAAAGTAGGCATTCCGTAAAACCGTGTCGGGTCAAGTTCATCGGGAACAAGAACAGTACGTGGAAAATCCCAATGAATAAAATCATCACTTTCTGTGCGGGCAATTCTACGTTTCCAAGGTCCTGCATAAACATTCGGACGCATAAACCACACATACTTATTAATATTTTTATCCCAAAAAACTGTATTCATACAATCGCTTTCTGTGTACATAACCGGATTATCTTTTGAAGGTGTCCAGTGAATTCCATCATGAGAATAAGCGACACAAACAACCGATTGAACTTTCCCGTTTTTATAGTATTCATCAAGTTCTTTTTTGTAACGTTTTTTCAGTTCATCAAAACTCATTTTTTTGAAGACATCCATACCGTAAACATCCGTGTAAAGCATTTTGTATCTTTTCAGATTATCCGGTTCTGACTTATCTTTTAATACTGTTCCTACCGTAGCCCACCATTCGCCTTGCATTACTATATTATTATCCTTTGAACCATTGAATTCTACAATACCAAGGTTTGGTTTTTGCCAATGGATTCCATCTTTAGAGGTAAGATAAACTGTCCAGTAAGTATAACCGTTATTTTTTCGACTATCATAAAAAACATAGCGGAATATCGTACCCCACATTTTAAAAATATGTTCATCTTCATCATATATAATAGTATTCGGACTTATGGGCATACTTGCATCAGATCCCGGAATAGCAAAACTTTCCCATGGTTTATCGGTTACTATAATCGGATTTCCGTTGTATTTAACAGGTTTATTAATAGTCCTTTTAATTTCGCGAATATCCTCAATGACATAATTATCTAACAATAACTGTGTGTTATTCCCAACATCACACATTGCCTTTGATTTTAATAAAGGATTAATTTCTTTTTTATTTGATTGCTTTGAACAAGATGTCAGAATTATAAAAACTATAATTACAAAAATTGAAGTTTTCATTTTTTATCCTCTTTATATCGTCTCAAAATTATTTTTCTCCTACTCGTGAGTCATATGAAATATTGGGTGAAAAGTAAATTCTTAGAAATCTTAATAATTATTTGAAATGATTAAGTTGTTATTATAAATTTCAATCCCAAAAGTGTCAATATTATTTAACAGAATATTATGGTATAATTTTAATCATTATAACTCCATGAGAGGGTACTTCCGCCTCATATTCAGATGAAAAACGTCCCAAGTCCTCTTTTTCCCATAAATCTCTTATTTCAACTTTTAAATGTGCCGGATATCCAATTTCAGGCCATGTTACAGCTATTTTTTGGGATACATCACTGCGGTTAAACAAAACTACAGCTCGATTTCCATCAACAAGTTGTTTCATCCAAACTTCTAAATTCCCGTTATCCTTTACTTTTATTCCTTGCTTTCCTAACGGATCTTGATCAATGGCAATTACTTCTTTATTAGTCAAAATCTCATGAATTTTTGGTGGAATATTTCTAATATCATTTCCCAACATAAGCGGTGCTGCTAATATACACCATAAGCTAAAATGTGCCTTATTCTCATCTAAAGTCAAATCACCATTTCCTACTTCAAGCATATCCGGATCATTCCAATGTCCAGGGCCAGCATAAGACTCCAGTCCTACTTGTTGGTCAAGGATTTTAGTAAAGCCAAGAAATGCCTCCACTTCTTTCCCTTTAAAAATAATTTTTCTACTACAGTCCCAACAAGGTTGGATATCAAAGGTTGTTCTCCATAAATGCCCAATATTTCTTCCCCATTCCCAAGGTTGATTAATCCCTCCCTCACAAATACTGAAAACTATCGGGCGACCGGCCTTTTCTAGGGCATCTCTCATTAACTTGTAGTCGTCGGGGGCACTTTGATTACCAGTAAAACACCAATCATATTTTAAATAATCTATACCCCAAGCAGCATATTGACGAGCATCTTGGTATTCATATCCTCTACTACCAGGAAACTCTCCACAAGTTTTATAACCCGCATCAGAATAAATTCCAAATTTAAGACCTTTTGAATGTACATAATCCGTTAATGCCTTAATACCAGAGGGAAACTTTTTGGGATTTTCAATAATGTTGCCTTCTTTATCTCTAGATATTTGCCAACCATCATCAATAACTATAAACTCATATCCAGCATCTTTATATCCTTGCTCTACAAAAACATCAGCTATTTCTCTGATAAGATTTTCATTTACATTCAGCTTAAATGTATTCCAACTATTCCAACCCATTGGTGGTACTTTAGCAAGATCATCCCAATTATTCTGTGCTTTTAATTGGATTACGAATATTGCAAATAATAGTACTAATAGATAGTATGTTATGTTATGATTTATTTGAGATTTTTTCATAATAATCTTTCCATTTAATTTGATGACGCTTTTAAAAGAATACAGTAGATAAAATTTAGTTCTAAGGACATCTATTTATCTTTGACTTTATACTCCAAAGTCCTAATCTAAAATAAACATATTGTGTTAAGAATTTATGCGTGCATTCCGCCATCCATTAAGATATTCTCACCGTTTATATAAGCCGATGCTTCAGAGGCTAACAGTACTACCAAACCTTTAATATCATCGTTATTTGCCATGCGACCTACCGGAACTTTTTTGGAATAGTTTTCTAAAAATCTTTCTGGCTGATTATTAAATAATCCACCTGGACTAATACAATTAGCACGTATTTTTTTATCGGCATATACACGAGCAAGATAACGTGTTAGATTAATTATTCCACCGCGATGGAAGAAATAATCCGGCGGTACATCCTTACCCATATCCGTGCCTTCATAGTTTGAAAAATCGGGGCCGAACATTCCCATCATGGAACTGATGTTAACTATACTTCCTCCTCCGCTTTGAGTAATAAGGTCAGCCATTTCACGCAAGATATCTATCATTCCAGTTGCATTCACCCGCATTGATTCTGCAAATTCTTCCAAAGGAGCGTTGTAGCCTTTCATAGGACGGCTTACAGCATTGTTAACAAAAACGTCAAGTCTGCCAAATTTATCCGTTATTTCTTTTTTCAAATTCATTACCGAATTATGATCAGCTTGATCAACTCTCATTGCATGCACATCAAGACCTTTATCTCTATACTCTTGAGCAACTTTTTCACAGGTGTCCAAATTACGTGATGCAGTAATAACAGTACCGTCAGCCTCTGCCAAACCTTCTACAATACATTTGCCATAAAGGCCCGCTCCCCCGGTTACAAGAACAATTTTGTTTTTTAAGCTTAATAATTCTTTAACATTCATTTTAAATCCCTTTTTATTTTTAATAGTCAATTAAATTATTTCAAATAAATCTTTTCCCGAATAAACTTAGGATTCTGGTTTATTGTATAAATGATACTCTCAATTTCTTAAATTGATGTTTTTTCATTAAATACGAAGTCCACCATCAATTTCTAATATTTTACCATTTACAAAATCGTTGTTAATGATAAATTTTACAGTTTGTGCTATTTCATTCATTTCACCGAGCCGTTTTAATGGAACTTGTGCTGTAATAGTATCTAATGTTTTATTATCTATTTTTGCCACCATTTCGGTATTAATGTAACCTGGTGCAATTGCTACACAACGAATATTATACTTTGCAAGTTCTTTGCTCCAGGTAACAGTCATAGCATCAACACCGGCTTTTGCAGCGGAGTAGTTAGTTTGTCCAAAATTACCAGCACGTGATATCGATGAAATGTTTATAATAACTCCTCCATTTCCTTTAATCATTTTTAAAGTAGCTTCACGAGATGAAAGGAAAACACCAACAAGGTTAACATTTAAGACACTCTGGAAACTCTCTAATGACATGCTTGTAATACTATCACCTTTAACTTTAACAAATAAACCATCGCGCGTAATACCAGCATTATTCACTAATACATCAACTCTTTCAAATTGATTAAACATTTTTATAACACTATCTTCGTTACTCACATCACATACGGTATATGTAATATTTAATCCATTCGTCTCTATTTTTAGATTTTGCATCGCCTCATCACTAACATCACAAGCATGAACAATAGCTCCGTTGTTTAGTAAGTCGATTGCTATTTCTTTACCTAACCCCCTACCAGCACCAGTAACAACACAATGTTTATTTTTTATATCCATTATAATTCTCTGAAACAATTTAATGTTTTCAAGTAAAATCGCTAAACCTACAAAAATATTTTTTGTGACATTGTTTTTAGATTATCACTTATTTTTGGTTTAAAACTCATATGCTTTATGATATCTTTTTCTAAGTCAATTCCCGGTGCAATTTCTATTAATTCCAAACCAGAATCTGTTAACTTAAAAACAGCTCTTTCAGTTATATAGAAAACTCGTTGTCCTTGTTCAGAAGCATACTTTCCATTAAAAGTAACGTGTTCCACATTGTTAACAAACTTATCAAACTTACCTTCCTTTTTGATATTTAACTTTCCAGCTTCAAAAACAATATCCAGACCTCCAGCAGTAAATGTACCAGTAAATACAACAACTTTAGCATTTTGTGTTATGTTAATAAATCCACCGGCTCCGGCAATGCGTTTATTAAATTTACTTACGTTTACATTCCCTTTTTGGTCTGCTTCTGCCATACCGAGAAATGCTATATCAAGTCCACCACCATCGTAAAAGTCGAACATATAAGGTTGATCTATAATAGCATGAGGAAAAGTAGAAGCCCCAAAATCAAGTCCCGAAGCTGGCACACCACCGATTGGTCCAGCTTCAACCGTTAAAATCATTTTACTGAGTGCCCCCTCTTCTTTTGCAATTTGAGCAACACCTTCCGGTAAACCAATACCTAAATTTACTATTGAGCCATCAGCAATTTCTTGGAAAGCTCTTTTAGCAATAATTCTTCTTGGTCCTTTTGGAATTAAGGGCAAATCAATAGAATTGATATCACCTTGAACTGTATAATTTTTGTTAAACTGTGTTGCAAATGTTTGTGCGTGATTTATCGAATTTGAAAGGACAACCGCGTCAACAAAAATACCGGGAATTTGAATGTTCTTAGGGTCTCGCGAATAATCATCAACCATCTGCTCAACCTGAACTATAACCTTGCCACCACTATTTCTTACTGCCATTGCAACAGAAAGAACTTCTGCAGATATTACTTCTTTTTCAAAAGAAATATTACCAAATGAATCACTTGAAGTACCGCGAAGTAATGCAATATCAAGGGGGAAAGATTTATAAAAAAGCATTTCGTTGCCATTTATATTGACAACTTTAACTAATTCTTCTTTGGTTTTCGTATTTAGTTTTCCCCCACCATTTCGTGGATCAACAAATGTGTGCAATCCAACTTTAGTAATCCTTCCCGGATTGCCGGCAGCAATCTCACGGAAAAGATGACTAATAACTCCTTGTGGGAAATTATATGCTTCTATTTTATTTTCTGTGGCTAATTTCCCTAGTAAAGGTGCAAGTCCCCAATGTCCCCCGATAACACGCTTAACCATTCCTTCGATACCGAAGTGATTAAGTCCGCGGTCTTTACCATCACCTTGCCCTGCAGCGTAGATTAAGGTTAAATCTTTTGGTGTTCCATTTTTTATATAATGTTGACCAATGGCCTCTGTTAAGTCTTCAGGATGTGTACAACCGACAAAACCACCAGTAACTATCGTCGAACCATTTTTTATCATCTCAACAACTTCTGATAGAGTAATTATATTAACCTTTTGCTGAGCCAGCATATTATATATCCAATAATTTCGATTTAATCATCTTAAGTCTATAACCTTTCCTTCATTTACTAAACTTTCTTTTGCCCCAATCAATGTTCGAATAATATTTTCTGTTTTTTCAAAAGGTATGCGTGACTTACCTTCTTTTACTGATTTAACAAATTCAGTCAAATTTTCCTTAAACATAGAATACGAATTTTTGATATCAATTTGTCGCCATTCATTTTGTCCGAACAGTGTTATCTGGAAAGTTGCTGCAATATCCATGAACAAATGTACAGTGGCAACAAAGCCATTTTCAAAATTTACGACCACTATATCTTTACCCGATTCACCTACATGCTGTACCGAAATCGCTTTTGGATCATCCAACAAAGCGAACAAGGCTTCAAGCATATGTATGCCATATTTTGTCCAATCTTTTTTCCCTACTACCGTTGCGAGTTCAAGTTTTCCCAATGTAGCTATTTCCGTTTTTACTGTAAGAGCTTCATTTGCATAACGCATTGAAGAACATGACATCAAAAATTTGCCGTTTTTATTTTGTTCTGAAAAATATGCTAAGTCTTCAGTAGTAATTGCTAAAGGTTTATCAATAAAGATTGGTACTCCGGCATTTATAAACGGTTTAGCCATTTGCACATGATTTTCCGGATCGTCTCGTGCAAGCAAAACAGCATCAACATGCCCTATCATTTCTTCGGCATCATCTACAACATTTTCTATCAACGAAGCTTTTGCAATATGCTCCGATATACTTCTCTCTTGTGTCCATATGTGTGTAACTCTTGCACCATCAATACCAAGTGTATCTTTGTTTGCATTAAGATACATAGGGATACCTGCATAACCGCATTTATCCATCTCTTCAGTATTAAAGTCGCCATTAATAATTGCTGCCCAAGAATACGGATGTCCGTTCCCTTGACTCATTCCCATAATTCCTAATTTTAACATAATTATTCCTTTATTTTATTAATTACTAATTTTCACACATTTTACTTTTTGACCAGCATAAAATCCAAAAAGAGATGCATTTTTCATAACAAAACGAATACGAATTCTTTTGCCCGAGCTAGGTAATTCTTTGTTGTCCTGCCAATAGATATTTTGAGCAGTTCCGTCCTTTGTTAAAGGATTGCAATCGTCAATTGTGTAACCCAATATCGGCTTTTTTGTAACATCATCAACCAGTTCGGCTCTAAGCATGCCGTTACTTGCATCAGCATTAACAAATAATTCCCCTTTATAATTTTCTATTGGATTTGTTATAACGGTTCCCTCTTTTTCTCCAGCGTCAAGCGATACAAAACCATTCAAGCGTAATGTAGCCAAACCAATACCACTATTACGAGTTTTCGAATTATGTGCACCATCCCAAGCGCCATAATATATCAATGTCTTACCATCATGGTTAAGAAGGGGTGCAGTAAAGATCATACCGGCATCCCAACTGCCTTTTGAACCATTAGGGATAAATGTAGCTTGATTAGCAACGTGTGCCCAATGCCGATTATCGTGACTAACAGTAAGTTGAATATCAATTGTTTCATCGCCTGGCTTTTTATAGATGGAAATCATTCCGATATAAAGATTTCCGATTTGTGCTACCGTCATACCATAAGACTGCGGATCGTGAGTATCATGTTTGTGTGTAATTACAACTTCCGGCTCAGACCAATGGATAAAATCTTTACTTTCGGTACGTACAACTTGCCTAAATGCAGGCCATGGTTCTGCCCATCCCTTTGTATAAGCAACATACTTTCCGCTATTTCTATCATACATTAAGGACATGACATCGCTAATAGATTGTTCACTTTTATTCGCATGAAGAACAGGATTGTCTGAATACTTTTCCCAATGAATCCCATCCGGTGAAAAAGCGACACACATTCCATCATCCTGATATCCTTCTTCGCCCAATGGGAAATCCCACCAAATCATTTTGTAACGTCGTTTCGGATTGGGATCAGTAGTGTCTTTAATAACACTTGGAGAATAGAGATCGTGATGTCCATAATTCTGCAAGACAATATTATTTTCTGATGAACCTTGAAATTCAAATAACCCTAGATTTGGTCTATTCCATTTTATCCCATCTTTGCTTGTAGCATACAGAACAGGTGTCCGCGTTTCGACAGGTTGATCAAAATTATAGCTTTGATACCAGATTTTAAATATAGAATCTTCCTCGTCATAAATGACTGTACCAAAGCAGTAGGGAGCTTGTTCCCAAGGAACATCACCGCGTATCAATGGATTATTCGGATACTTCACTGGTTGATGCAATGTTGCTGCTACATTTGTGCTTTCTGCTATCCAATAATCATCAACAAAAAGTTGCCAATTGCTTTCTTGTTTTAATATAAATTTTCGCTCATCTAAATCATCATTCCTACTGTTACAACCACTAAATATAAAAACTCCTATTACCATAAAAGGGAAAAAGAATTTAATAGAATAGCTGATTTTATAATTAATATAATTCTTCATAGTTAATCTGTTTTTAATTTTCCCAAAATCCACTTTGCGGCTTTTTCTGGTGAGTGAGCCGGAGTAGTATGTCCACCTGGTTCCGGTTGAACTATTAATGTAACATCTGCATCTTTAGATTGCTCAAGTGAAAGGTTTGTAACTTCTCGTGCAAATTTGATTGTATTATCAGTACCAACTCGTTCATCACGGTCTCCTATAATTAACCACAAAGATCTACCGATAAGTTGGTCAGCTTTCGCTTTCATAGAAAGAGATTTAACAAAATCATGATTATTTATATCTTTATATTCATATAGAGCTATTAACTCTGTTACAGGACAAAATGCGGCTGTAGCTTTGACTAATTTTTCAACTGCGCTTAACTGTAGAGCCATAAATCCACCACGCGAAGTTCCACACGCCGCGATACGAACAGAATCTGTGTAGCCGGTTTGAATAAGATAATTTAAAACACTCCTAACATCTGTTACGAAAGGGGTAACAAAATCCTCACCTCTATCAGTACGATAGCGCCATGCGGATAACCCTTCCGGTTCCTCTGCTCGTTTTTCTAATCCGTGACCGGGTAAATCAAGAGATACGCAAAGGAATCCTTCCTCGGCAAGTTGGTTACCACATTGTCGAAAGTAAGAATCATTTAAAGATTGTTCAATCGTTCCGGCAAAAATAAAAAGTGTGGGCGCCGGATAATTTACATCTTTGCCCCATATCCCAAATCTAATTCCACTTGGAGTTGTTATAATTTTAACTTCCCCTTTTGGTTCTAACAAAGTCGTTGTGCTATCTGCACCATAATTAATATTAAGAAGTAATAAGATTGTGAAAACTACAGTTGGAAACACAAATTTTTTATTAATATATTTATTTTTTCTCAAAAGATTTAGTTCTATTTATTATTAAAATACAGTTATAATAATTTGTCTAAATTTAATCAACCAGATATTAGTAGAATAATCATGGAAGATAGAACCTTCCTGTATTGGAATTTTCATCGTAGATTCCCAGAGTCTTACAAAGATTTCGTGCTAAAAGCACATGTCCCCATCTATTTGGATGAATAGTACCGTCACCAATATAGTAAATAAGTTTAGTTTTATTACGTTCCATGTGCTCCGTCCACATTTTCTCTTGATCACAAAGAGCTACCCCTTTATCCTTAGCAATTTCACGAATGATTTGAGCATACGCT
>Ga0256913_10000605_pt1 | contig 18668 bp, 13 predicted proteins | sample Axial_MatmetaG_FD_185970 | JGI IMG/M metagenome (GOLD analysis project Ga0256913, IMG submission 185970) | Deep-sea worm associated microbial mat communities from Axial Seamount, Juan de Fuca Ridge, Pacific Ocean - Axial_Mat | ecosystem: Environmental > Aquatic > Marine > Oceanic > Microbial... | reverse complement strand
TACCATTGAAATACTGTAAATACCATTTCCAAACATAGGTAAATCAAATCCTATTTCAATTACCGAGAGATTATTATTTAAATTAATTTTTTGTTTATAACTAAAATTATCTGCCTTTAATACTGTTGTGCCATATTTATTATGAATTAGTATTCGTACTCCCGGGTTAACAACTTTTTCTGCCGAATATATTACCATTAAAACACTAACATGTTCTTTACTTTTAAAGCGATAATAAGATTTTCCGGTAATGGCGTTAACAAAAGCAGCATATTTAATAGAAATATTTTCGTTTCCGTAGTATTCCAAACTTTCAACATTTATCCATGAAATTTCCTGTAATTTTTTTGGCAGGCGCTGTAATATTTCCGAATTTTCCTGTGGGTTTGATTCTTTATTCCTGTTAACATTAACTTCTCTGATTTTTTGAGAATTCATATATGTAAAATACGAATCGGCCACATAATTGGGTTCCCCCTGAAGTTTAATAACCCCTTTATCAAGCCATATTGCCCTCGAACAAAAATCTTTTACAACTCCCAGATTATGTGTACAAATAACAATTGTCTTTCCCGCTTCTTTAAATTCATTAATTTTTCGGTAGCACTTTTTTTGGAACCGCAAATCACCAACCGCTAAAACTTCATCCGTTAACAAAATTTCAGGATTAATATTAATAGCTATAGAAAATGCCAACCTCACCTGCATGCCGCTGGAATAAGTTTTTACAGGTTGATTAATATAACTGCCTATTTCAGCAAAATCAAGTATTTCATGCAATTTCTGCTGCATTTCATGCTTTGTAAACCCCTGAATTGCACCTAAGAAAAAGATGTTTTCGATACCGGTAAGTTCGGTATTAAATCCTCCGCTAAGTTCTATTAATGCCGTAACCCTGCCATTACAACTATACGAACCATTTGTGGGAGTAACTACCGAAGCCAAAATTTTTAACAGGGTTGATTTACCGCTTCCGTTTTTTCCTATTACTCCTATTACTTCTCCTTTTTTTACATTTAAATTTATATTCTTTAAAGCGAAATGTTTTTTATGATATACTTTTTTTAAAGGATTTAAAAATTCTTTGATTCTGTCATATCGTGAATTATATAACTTATAAATCTTCGATAAATTTTTTATTTCAATAGCAATATTATCAGTCATATTTATCTATTTAAAAGTATTTTTCATCAAATACCAATGCTGTTTTTTCTTTTTTTATAGTATTAATAAAAGCCTGTAAACCATAATGATGTTTTTATTAACTACCGATAAGTTTAAAGTACTCGTTATTTTTTTAGTTAAACCATTTTATTTACAGTTAACCATGCGCTTTGTTAAACTCTTCGGGTCGTCTTCTGTCCCATGTTATTTTACGTTTTACCACTTTTGCCGGAATTCCTGCTATTATAATATTACCCTGATCAAATTTTTTAGTTACAACCGAGTATGCTCCAACAACCGTATTTTCTTTAATTGCCGAGTCTTTTAAAAACTTAACACCGTCTCCAACCCAACAGTGATCTCCAATAAAAATATTACCCGCCGGATTGATGGCCACGTTATGCTCTAAATCAATAACCGAATGGCCATCGTTTGCACGTAATTTAATTTCCGATGCAAAAAGACAGTCTTTACCAATTATTATTTTTTCGCCGCCATCTGACATTATTATTTCAGCACTGCCACATCCAAAATCATTATCAATTAAAAGAAATTGCTCATCACCACGTGTTGATTGTATTGACAGGTTTTTAATGTATTTCTTCGATTTATTTATAAAAATGGTTTTATTGTTACCTTCTAGGTTAATTGTTAAATTACTATTTCTTAAAGCAGGGCCTATTCTTATTTTATTTCCGTTGCCATTAATTACAATTTTCGGTTTAATAAGGTTACTGTTTTTATCAATCTCAATAATATTGTGTTCACCGTTGTTTTCAATTAATTTAAAATCTATTTTGTTTAAATCTACGGCATTAATAATATTGTCGTTTTTTAAGTTTGTATGATTAAAATATACATTGTTATAAGCATTATTAACCAGTTTCGTCCTCATGGCCGGATTATTAATCATATGTTTAATTGCCTCAACCCATTCTTCAGGACTGCCGGCCAACAAGCCTGTTACTTTGTTTTTTACAACAAGTCTGTAATTTTTTTTATTAGAATAAACGGCAGGTAAAAAACAAGCAGAATAATCTAAATATTTAATATATGATTTATATTTGTTATTTATGTTTTCGGCACTTGGTGCAAGTGCAAAATCAAATTTATATTGTTTTACTGTGTTTAAAAACCATTTTACAAAATCAGGATAAGCCTGTGATGGAGGAATTATTTTTATCATAAAATCAATATCTTCTTCAACACCTCCAATACAGTAAAATTCAACATCTTTATATGTTTTCTTTATTTCATTAATAACCGGCTTAAGCAATAAAACATCAGCAGTATTGCCATACATTCCCATATATAGTATTTTGTAACTTTTATTTGGTTTACTTTTGGGTTTTTTTGTATTAAACCTCTCTTCGGGAGAGGTATTTCTAAACCATAATTCTTCATCTAATTTATTAGTAACAGTAACAACATCTTCTCTGTTCAGTAACTTTTTCAGGTGTTCGGTTAAAAGCGCTGAAGATGTGGTTATTGAGCGAAATATTTTAAATTGTTGATAAAGTTTATTGGCAACATCTGCTTTACTATTATTAAAGTTACGCTGCGAAATGTAAAAATCTATATCGTAACTAACCTGTAACCCGCTTTTAAACAACGAAGTTGTTATATTTAATACGGAGTCGAGCTCTTTTATATTAATATTTAATTGTTTGACAACAAACGGAATAATATTTTTTTGGTTTAATAAAATATCTTTTGTAAAAAATATTGACGAAATATTTTTTGCCCTGTAAGGAAGTATAAAACGAATGTACGATGAAGCTGAGAAATTGACTTTATCCTGTAAACTTTGTAATAAAAGTCCGACGGGTTGCTTCCGTGAAAAAGAATTTTCCGATAAAGTAGCCGATAAAAATAGTTTTCTGGCCGCATTAATGTAAGGGTTTTCCTTTAAGGAGTCGCACGATTCTTTAATTCTTTCCTCGCCATGCCTTTCTTTTAGTACAAGTCCTCCTTTTTTTGATAACTCATTTCTTTTTGATGTTCCAAAACTTTTTGATTTGGCATGGAATACATAAGTATTTATTGCAACGGCTAACAGAAAACCTGCATTCTGTGCTCGTAAAGAGAAGTCGTCTTCTTCACCGTATCCCATTGGAAAAGCATTTTCGTCCAAATAGCCAATCGTATCTAACACTTCCTTTTTAATGGCATAACAAAATCCATTAAGTAGTGAAACTTTAGGGTATGAATTAAAAGTAAACTTATCACAAATTTTATCGGCATCTTCAACCGTAATATTTTCGGGCAATTCGTTTATTTTAAATTTTCCATTTTCAGTTAAAACCGGTACGGTTTGCCAACTGGCGGCATTTGACAATGGCCCTACGATACCTATATGTTTTGACGATTCACCACAAGCTATTAATTTTTTTATCCAGTTTTTTGGAACTATAGTATCGCTGTTTAATACAATTTTATAATCGCTATCAGAGTATCGAAGTCCTATATTAACGGTTTTTGTATAACCCAAATTCTTTTCATTTTCTATTAATATTATTCTTTTAGACTGTTTGCTTACCTGTTGTAAATAATCTGTTGTTTCCTTTTCTGAAGAATCATTAACAATTATTAATTGAATTTTCCCATCACTTAAAGTAGGTATTATGCTATTAATACATTTTTTAACATCGTATAATGCGTTATAAACCGGCAAAATAATATCTACCGTAATATTATTTAAAATGTTAAAATAATTGGTGTTTGAGTTATCATTATTAATTAGCGGCTGAATGTTTGCTTTTATAAACTTCTCCTCTTTTAAAACAGGATAAAAATATCTGTATGGTACTTCTTTATTAATTAAATTTTTATGCAGAAAATATTGAAAATATTTTTTGTCAAAACGATAATTATACTGGCTACCAAAAAGGTTGTTAAACTTTTTACCGGTTTTGTACATAACATAAGGCAAGGCTATTTGATCTCGTTTTGTAAACCTTAATATTTGTTGCCACCATTCGTTAAAAAATTGAATGGTTTCGGGATTATTGGGGTTACTTATTAACAGCATTGTTTCTGCCAGTCCAAAATCATCGGGTAATCCAATATCTTTAAAAAGGTTTGTTTGCTTTTGTATTTTTTCTGATGAATCTTTATAATATTTTTCACAGGATTTAGCTTCTTCATAAACACAATTTCTGTCGGGATGCTTACTTGTTGAAATAATTTTACCGCTTTCAATATGTTTTTGAATCAGCTCTTTAAAATCGTTTCCTTTTCGTATTAACAGTGTTGCATCAACCCATATAACAGTTTCGTATTCAGGAAAAATTATATGCGGATTTAGCTTATAATATCTGCTTATTTTAGTGGGGTCTTTATCATAATAATCGGGATAACGTATTTCCCAGGGATTATATCCGGTAAAATACTGATCCGTAAAACATACATAATCTATTTCGGGATTCAAACATTCAGGAATTTTAAGAACATCATAATCGCCAATGATTGCCGTATAAACTACTATTTTATTATTAGATTTTTTATTCTCCCAATAATTGATAACACGTTTACTTACGTCGTAAATATCAGGTATTATATCTACCGGGACTAATTTTTTATTTTTAATATTTTTTTGCGGTTCAGACTTTTGTTCCTCTGTTTTTTTGTTGTTTTTTTGCGGCTTGGCTGGTAAGGGGGTTATTTCCCTCCCTTCATTTTTACCTGCAATAATGTAATGAACAAGAGGGTTTATTCCTGCCGCTTTTACATCAGGATACCTTTTAAGGTAAAGATTACTGTTAAAACTGGCAGAAGGATTTCTCCCTTCAAATCCGCCATGAAAAAGATAATGTTTTAACGGGTTAACTTTTGCATTTTTAACGTCAGGATTTTTTGTTAAATAATACTCTTTATCAAAAAGACCACTTGTTTTAATTCCATATAAACTTCTGACTACCTTTAATAAATAAAAGATACTATATTTATTTAACAATTTTGAAATTGTTTTTTTATACAATTCAGATTTTAAACCGTTTTGCTTTTTTTGTTTATCTATTGATATGTAGTCTCTTACAGAATATATGTAGTTATTTATTTTTCGTATCTTATTGTTATTAAAATTTGAAAATTCTTCATTTTTCTTTTGTTGTTCAGAAATTACTTTTATTTCTTCCTTCAAAATTTTTGTTTCGGTAATCAGCTTTGTCAGCTCATCTATCCATTTATTGTTAGTTATAATTTCTTTTTCTAACCTTGAAACCTCTGACAAAGCCTTTTTTAATTGTATTGTGTTTTGGTTTGCTTCTTTTTCCAACCTTGAAATTTCTACTAAAGCTTTTTCTAACTGTATTGTGTTGTAGTTTGCTTCTTTTTCTAACCTTGAGACCTCTGACAAAGCCTTTTTTAACTGTATTGTGTTTTGGTTTGCTTCTTTTTCCAACCTTGAAATTTCGGCTAAAGCATCTTCTAATTTCTTTGCCTGAACATCTGTCTCTTTTTTAAATTGAACGTTTAATGTATTCTGTTGCAACAGCTTTTTGTTACTATCTTCAATAATTTTGTCATTCAATTTTTTTAATTCATCAATATTCATCAACAGCCTTTTTTCATAGTTTGTTCTTTCTTTAATACTAGCTCTGTAAACATTTTGCGAGAATGCTAAATATTGAACAGTACACGTTATTTGAGCTATTTTTAACGGTTCCTTTAATTTAAATCTCATTTGCGGACTCTCGGAATCAAAAATCATTACACCGCTATCCAGCCTGAATTCGGCATTTTGTTTTGACATGTAATAAGACGAAACTTCTCCTTCGGTTGTTATTATCTTTATTTTATGTAATTTTAATGCTACCTTACCCTTAAAGGGATAAATCCAAAAAGCAAAAACCGACTTGTCGGTATTTAAGGAAAAAACAATATTGTTCATTCCGTATTGTACTACAGATGTTACTATTTGTTTTTCATCACGATAAAAAACCTTCAGGGTTATTGTGTTATCATCTTCTAAACCATTATAAAAATTAAAATTCGAATAAAAAGAAGTTCTTAATTCATCAAATTTTTTTTGATTTACACTATTTGTATCATGCAAATTACATTCTTGTAATAAATTAAAAAGCTGATTTATATGCTTTCTATAATGATCATCGGGATATATCTTTTTGTGTTTCGACCTAAGGTTCTTATCAATAAACTGTTTTATCTTAATATTAATTTGATCATCTGTTTCTACCTTAAGTTTAAAATGTTTAACAACCGTATCCGCAACAAAAACAGGATCGCTTAATAAACTCGAATAATTAATAAATATGCGAGGATGATTTCGTGAAAATAGTTCTGATTTGAAAATTGCATCCATCCACAATAAAAATGATTTCGTTTTAGAGAGGTTATCTCTATATTCGAGAGAATCAGCAACTTCGTACGGGTTTCTATAGTTTATAATTATTTTAGGAGAAATTTTCTCCTGCTCAAAAACATCAAGGTACAAAGGAAGCAAAACGCTTATACGCGGGTCTTTAATTAAAAAATTGCTATCTGTTTCAAATTCGGTATTAATTATTTCTTTTAACCTGTCGTGCTCATTAATAACCATTTTATCTTTCCACCAATTATCCGGTAAAGCCAGTGTATCATTCCATCTTGCATATAAAATATCTAATATATGATCATTAAAATGATATAACAGGTTATTTTCAAAATACCCCTTTATGTTTGATTCGTTTGGCGGTATAAGATTTTTTCCAGGATAAAATCCTAATAAATTCATACATCCTGCTAAAGCAGAGGTGCCGCTCCGGTGCATTCCCAAAATTAAAATACAGGTTCTGTGCTTAGTACTGGGATTCTGTACTGTTTTTCCCATCAGTTTATTTAAACATTAAAAAAAGACTTATTTCACAGTTTTACCATTTCAGTTTTTACTGAAAAACATGCTTATGCAATATTAAGTTTTTTTTCGTATTAAATCCTGCAATAATATGTTTTAATATTTAAGCATTTTTTAACGCATTACAGCCTAAAACATATTGGGTTTATATTGAAATATATTAACAGTCATCATTAATTCCCCCGTTTTCACTTATATTTGTTTTTATTATTTAATAAGTCTGTCTGCATTATTAATTGAAAATTTTAATGACTTCACCTTCTCTATCTGTTATTATACCTGTTTACAATGCGCAAATGTTTATTGCCGAGGCAATACAAAGCATACTGAATCAGTCGTTTAATGATTTTGAACTGATTATTATTGATGACGGATCAACTGATAACAGCAGGCAAATTATTCAATCGTTTAACGATAAACGTATCAACTATTTAAAAAACGATGCTAACAAAGGTATTGTTTATACGCGTAACAGAGGAATATCCGAATCAAAGGGTGAGTTTATTGGTATGCTGGATGCAGATGATGTTGCTGCACCCGACAAATTTAAAATACAAATTGATTTTCTTAAAAAGAACAAAGAATTCGGAATGGTGGGTTCATGGGTTAAATTTATTGATGAAAACGGAAATAAATTAAACGGAAAATGGAAATTACCGGCTTCTCCCGAAACGATTCCATCATGGTTTTTGTTTAAAAATTATTTTTTGCAGTCGGCTGTTTTGTACCGCAAAAATTGTTTCAACAACCTCTCCTTTACTAAAGGGTTCGATATTTTGGAAGATTATCTTATCTGGTATCAGATATTGAAAAAGTTTAAAGCACGGAACCTGCCGAAATACCTAATAAACTACCGGATACATAAAGGTGGCGTTACAAAAAAACATGATGACGAAAGAAGAGATAAAGAAAAAAAGGTTTTTGAAATAATGTTTCGCGATCTGGGAATCGATACAACCGACCGGGAGCTCGATATTCATTTGCTTATTCGGGAGGGAGCGATTATTACCAATCACGAGGTATTATTGGAAATAGAGAAATGGTTATTAAAAATAGTTTTCCACAATAACAAAAATAAAATTTACAATCAGGCTCTATTATCAAAAGTGGTGTTAAACAGATGGATGAAAGTATGCAGTAATGTTAGGATTATTAATTTTCAGGCTGCAAAAATCTGTTTGGCTTCGCAATTATACAGGATTCTGTTAAAAAATATATTTATTACAGGAGGGGCTGATAATGGATAAAAAAACAGTAAATGTTTCGATTGTTGCTGCCAATTATAATAACGGCCGTTACCTTGATGACTTTTTTAACAGCATTCGGGCTTCAACTGTTTTGCCCAAAGAATTGATTTTAATTGATGACGGTTCCTCCGATAATTCACTCAGTATCATTGGTAAATATTCGGAGCTGCCATATTTAAAATTAATCCGTTTTAAAAAAAACAGAGGTTTTTGCCATGCTTTGAACAGCGGAATTGAAGCTGCAACCGGAAAATATATTTTACGCATCGACCCCGATGATATCATGCTTAAAAACCGAATTGCTTTACAGTTCGGGTTTTTGGAAAAAAACCGGGAAGTGGACGTATTGGGAAGCAACGTAATATATTTTAACGATAAGACCGGAAAAGAGCTGATGATTTCAAACTTTCCGGAACACCATAACGAAATAGCAAAAGAGTACCGTAAAGGTGATCACGGGGTTCAACACCCTGCCGTAATGGTTAAAAGCTCCGTTTTTAAACAATACAAATACAATCAGGAAAATGTATTGGCAGAAGATTATGAAATTTTTGCCCGTATGATTAAAAATGGTCATAAGTTTGCAAATATTAAAGAGCCTCTCGTAAAAATGCGCATTCATGCCGAAAGTGCAGGAAGCAATATTAAATTTCAAACCATAAAAAAAACATTTGAACTGCGCGATGAAATTTTTAACACCTCAACAAGTTGGTTATCCGTTAAATTATATTATTGTTTTATGCTGAACTATCGCAGGTTTTTAATTTCCGGCAACAGCTTGTTAAAGAGCCTTTATTTAGCAGCGGCAGTTATTTGTAATCCTAAAAAACTATTAAACCGACTTTTTTAATGATGAAACTGAAAATCGCCATTCTCGGTACGCGCGGCATCCCCAACCAATATGGAGGATTTGAGCAGTGGGCTGAACAGCTTTCGCAGCAGCTGGCAAAACAGGGGCACCAAATAACGGTTTACAGCTCTCATTATCATCCGTACAAAAACGACAAATTTAACGGTGTTAAAATTGTCAGAAAATGGGACCCTAAAAATATAGGGCTTGCCAGCCAGTTTTTATACGACCTGTTGTGTGTTGTCCATGCCCGAAAACAAAACTTTGATGTAATCCTTCAACTGGGATATACCACCAGTTCGGTGTGGGCCCGGCTGTTACCCAAAACCGCAAAAATTATCTACAACATGGACGGTATGGAATGGCAACGCGAAAAATACAAAGGATTTTTATCGCTGTTTTTAAAACATGCCGAAAAGCTTGCCGTTAAATACAGCCGTTGGGTTATTGCCGATTCAAAACCCGTTAAACATTATCTTGACAAAAAATATGCAATCAACTCCGTTTTTATTCCCTATCCGGCAACAATTTTCAATAATCCCGATGAGTCGGTTTTAAAGCGGTTTAACCTCGAAAAAAATAATTATTACCTGCTTATTGCACGCTTTCAGCCCGACAACAATCCGGAAACGGTAATACAAGGTTTAATCGGCTCGAAAACCTCCCGGCCACTTGTTATTATTGGCGATTACAACAACCGTTACGGTAAATATCTGCAAAAAAAGTATCACGACGAAAGAATCCGTTTTTTAGGGCGGATATACGATAAAACGGTATTGGATAATTTACGTCATTTCTCCGCACTCTATTTTCACGGACACAGTGCAGGCGGCACCAACCCGTCGCTTTTGGAGGCCATGGCAGCCTCGGCGGTAATTTGTGCCCACGACAATAAATTTAACCGTTCGGTAACGGGAAACGATGCTCTTTACTTTAAAAACGCCGAAACAGTAACCGAAATTATTGAAAGCGGTTTTAAAAAATCGTCTAAACCGGAATGGATTAGCAATAATTTGAATAAATTGCGTGAAGATTACAACATGGATAAAATAGTTGGTCAATATTTAACATTAATGCAAAAAACTGACTAAACATTGCGATACTCAAAATACATATCAACCATTGCAGCCATCGGTGATTTCATTATTTTAAATCTGCTGTTTAACGTTTATTACTGTTATATTTTTCACTTCGGGCCTGTATGCAGGCAAACCAATGCCCTGATTTTTTATATCTACATCAATTTTGCCTGGATCATTACCATCTCCATTTTCAAACCCTATAAAATCGATCGTGTTTTAGGTAAAAAATATATCCTCTTCACCTACCTGAAAAGTGTAATCTTTTTACTTCCGCTCTTTCTGCTCTATTTTCAGGTGCTTACGTTTAACTATCTGCCGCGATATCAAATTAAATATCTCTTTCCGGTATTATTAACGGCGCTGCTGGCATGGCGGTTTTCGCTATATTTCATACTGTTGTTATACCGTAAGGCCGGATACAACTACCGCAATGTGGTCATCGTAGGAAACAACGAAACCGCCAACGAATTAAAAAACTTTTTTTTGCGCACCCCCTGGTCGGGATACAGGTTTAAGGGGTTTTTTACATTCGAGCCGTCCAATAAAAAAGAGGTAGCCGGAACCTACAATGAACTGGAAAGTTTTGTTGCTGAAAACATGATTAACGAAATATACCTCATATCCAATGAAGTTGACGATAGTATTTTTAAAATCATTGCTTCCATCGTTAGTAAATACGCCGTTAAAATCAGAATTGTACCCTATGTATCCGATTTTTCATTTATGAGTGTAAAACTGGTTAATTACGACTCGATACCTGTTTTAAAAGTTCAACGCGGACCGTTAAGCTATTGGTACAACCGGTGGATGAAAAGGTCGTTTGATGTTATGCTTTCGCTGGTGATTATTGTTGCGGTTCTGTCGTGGATGATTCCTTTAATTGCACTGTTAAACCTTTTATGGGGCGATAAAGGGAGTGTCTTTTTTATTCAGCAAAGAACAGGACTTAATAACAAACCTTTCAGGATGGTCAAGTTCAGAACAATGAAAAAAAACAGCGATGCTCATTTGAAACAGGCCACAAAAAATGATGACAGAATTACCACAACCGGAAAACTGCTTCGCAAAACCAGTATTGACGAACTACCTCAGTTTTTTAATGTTTTAGCAGGAAACATGTCGGTGGTCGGCCCGCGCCCCCACATGTTAAGCCATACCGACGAATACAAAGAACTGGTAAAAAAGTTTATGATCCGTCATGCCGTTAAACCCGGAATTACCGGATATGCTCAGGTAAGAGGAAAACGGGGCGAAATAAAACGCATAAGAGATATTAAAGAGCGTATTAAACTCGATTTGTATTATATCGAAAACTGGTCGTTCAGCCTGGACTTAAAAATTGTTTACCTCACCGTTGTTAATATTTTGAAAGGGGATAAGGCAGCCTATTAAATGAACAGAGGAAAAGTTTATATTATTCTTGTTAATTACGGTACTCCCGACGATACGCTGGAGTGCCTCGATTCGTTAACAAAAAGCCGATATACCAATTTCAGGGTTTTAATTGTGGATATTCAAAATATCAACGATTCGGTTAATAAAATCAATAACCGGATATTGAATAATGGTAACCTCAAATGTGATTTAATACAAGAAAAAAATAATAACGGTTTTGCGTTTGCCAATAACATAGCAATAAACAGGGTGCTCGCCAATAACGATGGTGAATTTATATGGTTGCTAAACAGCGATACGGTAATTTTGGACAATACGTTGGAAAAGCTGGTTGATTGCTATCGCGAAAACAGTAAGACAGGTAAAATTGGTTTTGTCGGTTCTAAAATTTTGGATTATGAAAACCGAAAGATAATTCAAAATGTGGGCGGAACATTTAATAAATGGAACGGTTATTCAATATTAACAGGAATGGGCGAAGAAGACCGGGGGCAGTACGACAAATCAATTCCTAAAGCGGATTACATTGTTGGTGCTTCCATGTTTTTCCATATATCCCTCGTTTCGCATATCGGATTAATGCCCGAAGAATATTTTCTATACTACGAAGATATCGACTGGAGCTTTGCAGCAAAAAATGCCGGTTTCAAAAACATGGTTTGCCCACAAAGTGTTGTTTATCACAAGCAGGGAGTTTCTACGGGAAGTAAACTGATTTCCAAATCAACCTTTAACATTAACAAAAAGTTCTTGTACTCAGGTTATCTGATGTTTTATAAAAAATATTTCAAACATTTTTTACCTGTTGCCCGTTTTATTTTGTTAAAACAGTGGGCCGGAAGAGTGCGGCACGGAAATTACAAAGAAGCCAATGAAATTTTAAAAGTATTATTTAACAAATAGTTATATGAAATCGAAATATCTGATTTATTATGTTTTTTTACTATTATCAATTGCATTTAACGGATGCTCGTCAACTACAAACAGCAACGGGTTAAAAAACAACGGCCGCGGACTGTTTCTGGTTTCCGGAACCAATACGCCCGTAAACGACGTGGTTACAGCTGCCATAGTAAATTCCCAAATCAGGTTAAAGGGATATGTTGTTATTATCGGGGTAAAACAAACATCTAAAAATGAGCAGCTCATTAAAAAAACATTTTACCAAAATGAAATAATGGCGGTTCATGTTTTAAATTTCACAACAGGTCAGAAACTTAAAAAAACGGATGTTATTACCATCGAAAATGCCGAAATCGTTGTTTTTCCGGCTATGGACAAACGTTACTTTAAGGTTTTTGTTAATAATTCCGTATTACGGAATGCAATTGATAATGCCTTGAAAAAAGGCGCTTTATTAACAAGTTTCGGCGAAAGCATTGCACTAACCGGCGACCATTACTTTACCAACGGCAAAATATTTCAGGCAATGCAATTAGCCCCTAATGTTGTGTTGGATCAGCTTTCGGTTTATATTAAAAACAAAAACGTTATTGAAACGGAAGCCGCCCGTAAACATTTTACATTTATTGCCACCGATAAACAGTCGTTATTACTGTTTAACGACAAACAGGGGAAAAGTTTAAACAAATCGAAAATTACCATTGTTCGTTCTGAAACTAATATCGAAGAAATTACGAACGGTAATGTTTTGTTCTCTTTGGGTACAGAAAATTAAAGCAGCCGGAAAAAGAAAAAACCCTGAACACATCAACTGGATTCAGGGTTTATAATTATTGTACCCGAGGCCGGGATCGAACCGGCACGAGTGTTACCTCACTGGTTTTTGAGACCAGCGCGTCTACCAATTCCGCCACTCGGGCCCATCGTTTTAACAACGGGCTGCAAAAGTAAAAAATAATTTCAAATGCCAAACGATTATCATCAGTTTGTTTAACAACCTCCCGAAGCCGTTTTGGCTTTTTTCTTACGACGTATTTTTACTTTTTTCTTTACCTGTGGTGCGGCTCCGGCATCAGCACTGGCTGATTTTTTAGCCACTTCGGCAAAATCATATCCGGGCGATCCCTTTAAACAGGTACCTTTTTCTTTGGTCAGGTTATTTTTATTCAGGGTATAATACTCATATCCGCCAAGCAGCACATAAGCATTACTGTAACCAATTTGTCTGAACAACATCCAGGTACCGTTGGCCTGTAACTGATCGTCGTGGTAAAAAACAACCTTTACGCTGTTCTTTTTCCAATTATCAAGCTGTTTGATGTTTTCCTCTTCCAACAGTTTGGTGGCGGTAATATTAAGTGCGTTCGGAATATGGCCTTTGGCATAATCGAAACTGTTCCTAATATCAATCAGCACCACATCACCCGATTTGCTTTTTAATGCTTTATCCAGTTCAAAAGGATGAAAACACCCTTGATGATTAATAACCATATCAACGGTTTGCTGAGGTGTTAAGGCATATTTAAAGCGCGGCTTTTTCATGGTTATCCAGCCAAAAACAATTACCAGTGCAAACAGCAAAATGGTAATCAGTGTTCTCTTGGGGTTTCTTTCGTGTACATGCATAACTTTCTAATTAAAATATGATTAACAACCTCCTGATGCGGTTTTTGCTTTTTTCTTTCTTCGTACCTTAACCTTGGTTTTTTTAACACCGGTATCGTTAATTTGGGTTCCGCCCGTAAAATAAACCCCGGCGGCCTTACGGAATTGGTACAACTCAAATTCCGTTTCCGATGCGGTTTCCGGCGGTTCAACCGGCCGGATAATGGTTTCCACCCAACGGTTTAAACCTCCCTTAAGCACATAAATATTGTTGTATCCCAAACGCTTGGAAATAACCCATGCCTGATCGGCCATAATATCATCGTTGCTGTAAAAAACAGCATACATATCTTCAATGCCCAGATTTTCCTGACCTTCGGGGGTTAATATATCCTTTAGCGGTACATTAACGGCATCGGGCAGCGAAAACTTGTTGTACTCATCGGCCGGACGAACATCTATAAGCTCCAGCGTGGGATCTTTTTCAATAATCATTTTGGCAATCTGGTCGGTTGTAACATACCTCGACGGCTGCGTTATCTCCCGCAACAATTCTTCGGGTTTTAGCTGATTGGCAAAAGTTTCATCTTTATGAATAAACAGCGTGCCCACTGCCAAAAGCAGCATCAGCAGGGTGAGGAACAGATAATTCTTATTCATGGTATTAGAATTTATATTCTGTAATATTTTTTCTTACTTTTTTCTCGATGGTTGCCGTAAACCAGAAAGCGGCAAGGGCAATAACCGTAAAGGCAATGGCAAACCAGGCAGCCGGTATGCCTGTAACATCGGTAAGCGTTACGTTGCCAAGGCTCCCGCTGTTAAAGAAGTCTTCAAATAAGGGATAGGTTTCGCCGAAGATAAAAATTCCCAGTGCCAGGCCGATGGCAAAAACAAGCGCATCCATTTTGCCGATGGCAATGCCGGTAAAACTGGTCCCCGGACAAAAGCCTCCCATTACAAATCCTATTCCCATTATCACCGCACCCAAAATCATGGGGCTTACAAAAGTTGGAAGGATAAATATTTTCGACAGGTCGAGCCATCCGAAATAATCGAAATAGAGCAGCCCTGTCATGGCAACTATTACTGCGGTAAAAAATACGCGAAGAACCACAAAATTATAGCCGTAAAAAACACCGGCAAGGTTTCGCGACGAGGAAAAACCGGAAGCTTCAAGAATGAAACCGAAGGCAACTCCCAGTAAAAGGGCAATAACAAAGTTCCAGTCTCCGGTAATAATATCGTTTGGTATTAAAGGTCCCATATCGTTTTTATATTAATAAGATTAAATCCACAGTTTTCTGAATAAATAAGCAACGGCATATCCTGTTCCGAATATTCCAAGCATTACAATTACGCCTCCGAATGAAAAGGAAGAAGAGCCTACCAATGCCGCTCCGCTGGTACATCCGCGTCCAAACTGGCTGCCGATTCCAAACAAAGCGCCTCCCACAAGTGCAAAAAACAACCGTTTTTTACTGGTAATCTTCGGGCCGTGTTCGGTTCTGAATTTTTTAACCCTTCCGTAAATAACACCCGAAAGCAACCCGCCGAGCAACACACCCAGCGATTCGAAAACCAGCCAGTTGTTCATGGGTGATTTATCCTCGGGAATATACTTACTGTAATAGGGGCTCGAAGCGGCATGTTCGGGAGCAATGGTTTCAACAACGGTTACCACCGAGCTTTTAACCGCTCCGCTGGCACCAAGCCCGCGCCCTGTAATGTAAAAGGTGATAATAACCAATATTCCCAGCAACACCCCTCCGAAATAGGGATTTATATACCGGGGTTTCTCTGTATGATTGTGATGTTTGTTCATTATATCAAAGTTTTAATATCAATACAAATACCTTGTTATCTGGCCTGCTTCAAGAATTACAAAACGGAATACCAGTCCTCCCATCAATATCAGGAAAGAAGGAAGCCATCCCGGTACATGATATCCTCTGAGTTCAAATATCTCCAGTGTAGCCGGAAACAGCAATCCAAGCAAAACCACAAATATCCAGAATGTAACGGTAAACTCACCGCCCAGAAACAGTTGTGAAGCTTCGATGGCTGCCTGCGAACCGGCTTGCAATCCCATAATCATGTGGATGATAAAAAACAGCTCCACAAAAACAAAGATCAGGTCGATTCGCGTAAGCACTTTCCGCTCATACTTGCTTTTCGACATCCAAATAATGGCTGCCAAACCGGTTGAAAATCCCGATACCAAAAACAGAGGGCCTAAAATAGAGGTGTTCCACAGAGGGCGTGCATTAAATGCCGACAACAGGATTCCGGTATAAACACCCAAAATAACCGCCAAAATCATCATAACCCACGCCATGGCTTTTCTGTATTTTTTGGCAAATGTTTCAAAATCGTTAAGCAGTGCCAGTGGCCATTTAAAGTTGGGAAAAACTTCCCTTACATAAGTTCCCGCCCAAACAATGGAGAGCGGTGTGATGGCCATTAATACCCAGGCTCCCCACGACATGGGCGATTCGAGCCGGATAATGGTGTACAAACGCCAAAAGTAGAGTTTGTGATGAAGGTCGAGGAATAAAGCTCCCAAACCAATAACCAGCAAAAAGGGAACCAGCATGGGTGCCCATTTAATGGTTGCGGTCATGTCGCGCTCTTTGTGCATGATGTAAAAATATCCTGCAAAAAAGAGTATGCCTGCCGCCAGTCCCCCCAAAAACAGATAGAGTGGAATTTCCCACGTCCATAAATGAAGATAGGGGTCGATGTGTGGTATATTGCGTCCGCTGACAAATAATTCTTCTTTCATTTTCCTGACTTTTTAATTAGGTAAGAAAATATAATTGTGGATTGGTACCTGCTTCGGGAGCCAATACTTTCCATTTTCTGTTTTTCAAAATCTTCGAAACATCGCTGTTGGGATCATCAAGATCGCCAAAATGAAGACAGCTGGTAGGACAAACATCCACGCAGGCAGGATTTTCGCCGTCGGAAACCCGGTGAACGCAGAATGTACATTTGTCAACATAGCCTTCCGGATGGGGATAACGCGCATCGTACGGGCACGACTCGATACAGGCTCCGCAACCGATACATTCATCGTGGGTAACCAAAACAATCCCTCCGTCAACAATGTGGCTTGCACCGGTGGGACAACACCTGACACAAGGCGAATTTTCGCAGTGATTACATCTTTCGGAGCGTAATTCTATTTCCAGTTTGGGATAGGTGCCGGCTACATTTTCAACAATCCAGTCGCGGCAGTATCCGTGGGGTACATTGTTTTCGGTTTGACAGGCAACTACACAGTCGCCACATCCGACACACTTTTTAGTGTCAACCGCCATTGCGTATCTCATGCGTTAACCTCCTTTCCGGGTTTTTCTTTAAGAAATGTAACAAAATTGCCCCTCATTCCGGTTCCTCCCATGATGGGGTCCATATGAACTTTACTAACGAGTTTTGAATCGCTGGCACCGTGGCCGTAAGCACGACGCAGTTTTTTGTTGGTATGGCCAAAGCCGTGAACAAGGTAAACCGAATCCCATCGTATTCGCTCGGTTACCCTTGCCCTTACCGGAAAATCGGTAACAATACCATCCTGATTTTTCAGCCAGATGTACTGCCCGTTTTCGATGTCCCAAAGTTTTGCCACCTTCGGGTTTATCCAAACACTGTTCTCTTTCATCAAATCCCAAAGATTATGGTTGTTTGATGTACGCGAAAATGTGTGCATGGGTGCCCGGCCGTAATTTAAGCGATAATATCCGTCGGCAGGCTCTTCGTGGTGGGTGTATTTCGGCAACGGATCGTAACCTTCCATTTCCAGTTCGGTAGAATAGAGTTCTATTTTACCGGTGTTGGTGTTGAACTCAAAATCTTCAAGGTCTTGTAAAAAATAGAGGTCGTCAAATTCGCGATCGAATTTTTTAACTCCGATACGTTTCATCTCCTCAAGCGATGAACCCACTTTTTTCAGCTGCCAGTCAAGCACCTCTTCGTAAGTATCGAAATTAAAATAGTCGCCGAGACCCAGCCGTTTGGCAATCTCTTTGGCAATCCACCAACCCGGTTTGGTTTCGTATTTGGGTTCGGTGGCCGGCATACGCAAAGCAATATAAGGTTCGCGATGCGGAGAGGTTCTGATACCGTCGTATCTTTCAAGATAGGTACACTCGGGTAAAACAACATCGGCCAACTGTACTATGTCCATAGGCATGGTGTCGATAACCACAAGAAAATCGAGGTTGTTTATGGCCTCGATGGTTTTTTTCTGATCGGGCAGCGATGCCATCAGGTTGGTACCGTAAACCATCCATCCGCGCAGGTGACAGTCCAAATCATGGTTGGGAATGGTGGCATCACAAATTCCGGTTGAAAGCACCTCGGTAACCAAATTATATTTTCCTTCGGGATAGGCATCTTTCCACGACCGTTTTGGTTTTGGATAGGATGGTGAAGGGTATTTGGGCAAATGAACTTTTTCAGGATTGTAAAATCCGCCACGGCGGCCCCATGAACCCAAAAGGGCATTTAAAATAGCAATGGCCCTTGAGCGCTGCGTGTCGTCGCCATACCATGTAACATGCCTT